>Ga0247844_1004677_pt1 | contig 18292 bp, 20 predicted proteins | sample LaCtaG_FD_192421 | JGI IMG/M metagenome (GOLD analysis project Ga0247844, IMG submission 192421) | Freshwater microbial communities from meromictic Lake La Cruz, Castile-La Mancha, Spain - LaCruzMarch201714.5m_1 | ecosystem: Environmental > Aquatic > Freshwater > Lake | place: Spain: Castile-La... | reverse complement strand
ATTTTCCCGGTCGCCCCCTGATGCCGGGAGTGTTGATCGTTGAGGCCATGGCCCAGGTGGGCGGGTTGATCGTTACCCAGATGCCCGATCTGCCCAAGGGCTTATTTGTGTTTGCTGGCATCGATGGCGTGCGGTTTCGTCGTCCGGTGGTCCCTGGCGACCAGCTGGTAATCACCTGTGAGTTGCTGAGCCTCAAGCGCCGCCGTTTCGGCAAGGTCAAGGCGGAAGCCAGGGTGGATGGTCTGCTGGTTTGCTCCGGGGAACTGATGTTCTCGCTGGTGGACTGATGGCAACGACCATCCATCCCACGGCTGTTGTCGATCCCAAGGCTCAGCTGGCTGACGGTGTTGAAGTTGGGCCCTACGCCGTGATCGGCCCCCAGGTGGAGCTTGGTGCCGGCTGCCGCATCGGACCCCATGTGGTTCTCGATGGTCGGGTGCGCATGGGCCGCGATAACCGCATATTTCCCGGGGCCTGCATCGGCCTCGAACCCCAGGATCTGAAATACACGGGGGATCCCACCGAGGTGGTGCTTGGCGACGAGAACACCATCAGGGAGTGCGTCACTATCAACCGGGCCACCACTGGCCACCAGCAAACACGGCTTGGTAGCGGCAATTTGCTGATGGCCTATTGCCACCTGGGCCACAACTGCGAATTAGGCGACCGGATCGTGATCGCCAATGGGGTGGCCGTGGCCGGCCATGTGGTTATCGGCGATCGGGCTGTGATCGGCGGTGTACTTGGTATTCATCAGTTCGTGCATATAGGAACCCTGGCCATGGTGGGGGGTATGAGCCGTATCGAGCGAGATGTACCGCCGTTCACCATGGTGGAGGGCCATCCCTCCCGTGTCAGGGCCCTCAACAAGATCGGCCTGCAGCGCAGCGGCCTATTCGATCAGGACGGCGGCCAACAATTCGAGCAGCTCAAACAGGCCTGGACCCTGCTTTATCGCAGTGGCATCACCCTTGCTGAAGCCCTAACCCAGTTGCGCTCCCAGCCCCTAGGAGGTGCTGCAGACCAGCTGTGCAGTTTCCTAGAGGCCTCCATTGGCCCCTCCCGCCGCGGGCCGATCCCGGGGACGCGCTGATGCTGCGGTTGCTGGTGAGCACCGGTGAGGTGTCTGGGGATTTGCAGGGATCGCTGTTGGTAAAGGCTTTGCACGAGGAGGCCCGGCGACGCCAGCTCGATCTTGAGATCGTGGCCCTTGGAGGCGAGCGCATGGAGCGCGCCGGTGCGGCACTGCTGGCTAACACCACCCGGATGGGTGCCATCGGCTTGCTGGAGGCGATTCCCTTTGTGTTGCCGACCCTGAGGTTGCAGCGGCGCTTGAAGCATTGGTTTCGCCGCGACCCTCCCGATGGCGTGGTGCTGATCGACTACATGGGCCCCAACGTGAGCTTGGGGCTGCGGCTCAAGCGCAGATTTCCCAAGGTGCCCGTCACCTACTACATAGCCCCGCAAGAGTGGGCATTCAAATTCGGCAACGGGGGCCGCTCCAATCTGATCAGCTTCACAAATCAGATCCTGGCGATTTTTCAGGAGGAGGCCCGCTTCTATCGCTGTCGTGGCGCCAATGTCACCTATGTGGGTCATCCCCTGCTGGACACCATCGGTGAAGTGCCAAGCCAGCAGGAGGCTCGCCGTCAGCTTGGGCTGCGCGGTGATGCGCCAGTGCTGCTGCTGATGCCGGCATCGCGGCGCCAAGAGATCCGTTACATGCTGCCCTACATCGTGGCGGCGGCTGCCGAGCTGCAGCGCCAGCTGCCCGAGTTGCAGGTGGTGGTGCCGGCGGGATTGCCAGGTTTCGAGGCCCATCTGGCGCGGCAACTTGGCCAGGCAGGGGTGCGGGCGGTGATCATTGCTGCCGCTGATTCAGACCAGCTCAAGGCCTGCCTCTGCGCTGCTGCCGATTTGGCCCTGGCCAAATCGGGCACGGTGAATCTGGAGCTGGCCCTGCGGGGTGTGCCCCAGGTGGTGGTGTATCGGGTCAGTAGGGCGACAGCCTTTGTGGCCCGGCACATCCTGCGGTTCAGCGTGCCCCACATTTCCCCAGTAAATCTGGTGCTAGGAGAGCGGCTCGTGCCGGAGCTGCTGCAGGAGGACCTCACTGCTGCGGCAATCGTGCGAGAGGCCTTACCCCTGCTTGAGCTTGATGTCAGCTGTGGGGCACGCCAAACCATGCTGGATGGATACCGGCGGCTGCGATTGGAACTTGGGGAGCCGGGCGTCACCCAGCGGGCAGCATCCGCCATCTTTGACCAGGTACTGGAAGCTCGATGAATACCCGCCCCCCCTCTCTTGGGGCCCGCCCCCTGGCCTGGCTGCTGAGCCTGCTGTTCCTGATTTGCCTAGCCCTGGCCCCATCCCCTGTTATGGCTGCAAATGCGCCTCAGGAAGCGGTGCTTGCGGGCGGCTGCTTCTGGTGTTTGGAACACGACCTTGAAAAGCTCCCAGGGGTTTTGGACGCTCAGAGTGGTTACAGCGGTGGCGCCGGAGCTAACCCCACCTACGGCCAGGTATCGGCTGGGGGAAGCGGCCACCAAGAGGTGGTGCGGGTGCGGTTCGATCCCGCTCGGATCAGCTACGGCGCCCTGCTGCGCTCCTACTGGCGCAACATTGATCCCTTAGATGGTGGCGGCCAGTTTTGCGATCGCGGCAGCTCCTATCGCCCGGTGATTTTCACCAGTGGCTCCGATCAACAAAATCAGGCCCAGGCAAGCCTGCGCTCGGCCGCCGCCGAGCTGGGCCGTCCGGTCGCAGCCCTGAAGGTGCAGATCAAGCCGCTGAATCGCTTCTGGCCTGCGGAGGCCTATCACCAGAACTACGCGGAGATCAACAGCGTCAAATACAACTACTACCGCTGGGCTTGCGGTCGGGATCGGCGGCTTGATTCGGTGTGGGGCAAGCGCGCTCGCAGTGGGGCGGCTTGGGCTTCTGGCAGCAAGTCCTGACCAGGCGGTAACTCCCGTGGGAGCGTAAGCAGCTAGGAATTGAGGCAATTCCTAGGAAAATCTAAAGAAGCAGGGCTCCTAGTGGTCGTCTAATTGCTGTTATGGAGCGGCTTTCCGCCCTTTCAGGGCAAGTTAGGACTGACTAACATTCTGTCAATTACGTGAGCAGTCCTGTATGTATCTGCTGACCATCCGAGACGGTTTGAATACCCGTCATGTTGGGCCCTACCTAAGTCCGAAGCAGGCTGCTGACGACCTTGATCGCCTCTTGCCGCTTTGCGGTGAGCGGTCCCGCTGGCAGATTCATGCCCTGGAATCGCCCTCGGAGTTGATGGCCAGCCTGGGTGCTGGAACCGCGCGTACGGCAGTCGTGGCTGTCTGAGTCTTAATTGCGTCCGGGATAGCCGCGCAATAGTCCGCTCTCGATCATCAGCCCCACGCCGGCATTGATCAGGATCAGGCCAAAGGTGCCGTACCAAAACCAGGGGCCGGGGCTCGTCAGGGTTTCCAATTTGCCTGCGGCGGCAAGCACCTGGATGCCTTTGCGGATCACCGCCTCGCCAAATAGGCAGAGCCCGGCGGGCAGGAGCAGCACGCCGAGTTGGGCCTTCACATACCAGCGGATCTTCTGAACGGCCATGGAGAGCTCAAAGGCGTCAGGGCTCCAAACTTAGGCCGATGCTTCAAGAGGTGCCCCCGAACACACCCAATTCACCAGCGTGCGCACGCCGAAGCCGGTGGCGCCGGCGGGATCCTGGCCGCGGCCCTTGTCACTCCAGACGGTGCCGGCAATATCTAGGTGGGCCCAAGCCAGCTTGGGGGTGACGAAGTCCTGCAGAAATAGGGCGGCGGTGATCGAGCCCCCGGGCCGGGGGCCGGTGTTCTTGAGGTCGGCAAACTGGCTCTTGAGCCCGGCCTTGTAGGAGGCCCTCAGGGGCATGCGCCAGAGGGCTTCACCGCTGGCTTCGCTGGCGCTCAGCAGGGCATCGGCCAGGCGGTCGTTGTTGGACCAGAGGCCCGCCATCTCCTCCCCCAGGGCGATCACGCAGGCTCCGGTGAGGGTGGCCAGGTCGACCACCGCATCCGGTTCGAGCTTGCACGCGTACACCAGGGCATCGGCCAGGGTGAGGCGCCCCTCGGCATCGGTGTTGTTGATCTCGATCGTTTTGCCGTTGGAGGCGGTGACGATCGCACCGGGGTGGATGGCCCCGCCACTAATCATGTTTTCGCAGGCCGCCACGATCATGTGCACCTCCACGCCGGCGGGCTTGAGCTCGGCGATGGCACGCATGGCTCCCAGCACCGCCGCGCTACCGCCCATGTCGTACTTCATCATCTCGATCTGGGAGCCGGCGGTCTTGAGGTTGTAGCCGCCGGAATCGAAGGTGAGGCCCTTTCCCACCAGCACCAGGCGCCGCTTAGCCACACCCTCGGGGCGGTAGGTGAGGTGGATGAACTTGGGCGCTAGGTCTGAGCCCTGGGCCACCGCCAGGTAGGAGCCCATACCCAGGGCCTCGCAGTCGCTGCGCTCCAGCACCGTCAGCTCCAGGCCGAAGTCGCGGGAGATGGCAGCGGCGGTGTCGGCCAGGTGCTGGGGCGTGGCCACGTTGGGCGGAGCGGCCACCAGCTCCCGGGCCAGCTCGACGCCGGCGCAGCTAGCTGCCACTGCCGCCAGGGCGGGAGCGGCGCTTGCTGCCACCCCGATCAGGCTGATCGTCTCCGGCAGGCTCCGGGGCTCGGGCTCCCCCTTGAAGCGCTGGTCGCTGAACAGGGCCAGGCGGCTGGCCTCCGCCATGGCCTGGGCTGCAGCACCTGCTGCCAAGGCCTCGATCGGCATGGCCAGGGCTAGATGGCTTGCTCCAGCGGCGGCGGCGGCCTGGCTGGCGGCGGCGCAGGCCCGGCGCAGGCCGGCGAGGTTGAAGTCGGCCGGAGCCCCCAGACCCACCAGGATCAGGGTCTGGGGGCTGGCATCTAGTCGATCGAGGCTGAGACATTCCCCGGGCTTGGCTTTGAAGCGCCGCTGCTCCAGGCGACTCGTCAGCGACTGACCCAGGGCGGCGCTCAGCTGCTCAAGCTGGGGGTGGTCGGGGCGATCTTCGGCAGCGGCGAACAGGCCGACGGCCAGGCAGTCACCATCGAAATCGCCCAGGGCCGCAGGCAGGTCGTCGGGGATGCAGCGAAAATCCATGGAACGGCCGAGGTTGGGCGCGATCGTAGCCAGCGCGGCCAGCCCAACACACCTAGGCAGGATCGGCTTGAAACGGCGTGGCCCAGCGGCTGCGGGTTTCCTTGTTGAAGGGCGGCAGCCAGCGCTGAATCAAGGCCTGCTCTAAGGCGCGGCGCGGGCGGATGGCGGAGGGCACATCTAACCAAAAGCGGATGCTGGTTTGGCAGCCCAGGCCCACTTTCAGCAGGGCTTCGCTGTAGGCGGCGAGGTAGGCCTTGCAATCGTGTTCGCCTTTCCAGCGCCGATCTGCCTGGCCGGTTTCACCGACATAGAGCAGCAGGGGCTGGCCTAGATCGGCGGGCCGATCTGTCACTAGATAAAGGGCTGCACCCTGTTGGGGTGCGGCGGGCCAGCGCCAGAAGGAAAGGGCCTGGGGAGTGAGCTGCAGGGGGTTGAAGGCCTTGGCTATCTCTTCAGGTGTTCCGGGGCTACCGGCAAACAGCGAGACCTGTATGGCACCACCAGCTTGGTTGCTCCACAGGGGCTGCTGGTGGGCGGCTAGGCGGGTCTGCCAGTCCAGCAGCTGCGAGGCTTGCAGGGGCAGATCAGGGGTATCGGCGCGGCCAGTGCTCCCCAGCTGGCTGGCCGTAAACAACTCGCCTTGACGCGCCATCGCTTCAGGCCCCGTTGCTGGTTTGGCCTAGGCGGGTATTGCCCTTGCCGCCTGGGGGCAGTTCTGGCCCGGCAGGGCCTTGCTTGAAGCTCACCTTGCCAATCCAGCTTTCCACCAGGTCGGCGGGAAATTGCAGTCGCTGTTGCAGGTCGGCCAGATCGCGAAAGGGGCTGCGACTTCGTTCCCGCAGCAGTCGGCTGAGCCTGGGCGGATCTAGCCCCAGCCCTGCTATCTCCTGGCTGGAAGCTTGGTTGAGATCCACCCGGGTGGCGGATTGTAAAGGCGCTGCTGGCTCGCCGTACCAGCGAAATTCCAGCAAAGGCAGCCAGCGGTGCACCAGCGCATCGGAGAGATCCAGCACCCGTTGCAGGTCGTCGGCGCCGCTGAGCTGGATGCCGCCCGCCTGCAGCCGCAGCAGCAGGTCCACCTGATCGGCAGCGATGCCGGGCAGCCGCAGCCAGTCGGCCGCGGTGGCGCGATTCACATCAAGCCGCCAGCCCAGGGCAGCGGCCCGGCCTACGGCCTCAGCATCTTCAAGCCTGAGGGCAGGGTTGTGTTGCAGCTTCAGGGCCAGCAGCTCCTGCTCCACCAGCTCTTGCTCAACCAGCTCCCTCTGGACCCGCTCCCGTTCCCGCTCCGCCGCTGCATCGGCAGGTGCAGCAGGGAGCTGATCTGGTGGGATCTGTGCTGGTGGGATCTGGCCAGTGGCCCTCAGCAGCTGACGTGCCAGGGGATCCAACCAGTGCCGCTTGGCCATGGCGGAATGCCACCGCATCAAAAACGCTTCAAACCTAGCGGGGGCCTCACTCTTCAGGCCAATCGATTAAGCCCCAGCGCAGGCCGAGCACGGCGGCATGGGTGCGGTCGCGGGCCTGGAGCTTGCTGCAGAGGGAGCGCAGGTGAGTTTTGGCCGTGTCGGCGCTGATAAACAGCCGCTGGCCGATCTCGACGTTGGTGTCGCCTTGGGCCACCAGGCTGAGCACCTGGAGTTCGCGCCCAGTCAGCGGTTCTAGGGGGCCCCCCTTACCGGGTCCGCGGCGAAACAGCTCCGTCAGACTGCGGTCTACGTAGACCCCGCCGCCGCTGATCGCATGCAGGGCGGCCATGGCACTGCCCAGCCCAATGCGGGACTCCACCAGCAAGCCGTCGCAGCCGGCCTCGATCGCTGCTTGGATCTCGCTCTGGCGGTGCTCCTGGGTGATCAGCAACAAGGTGTGCAGGCCGGGCCAGCGTTGCTTGATTTGCAGCAGTAAGGAGATTCCCGAGCCCTGCTCCAGGGTGTCGCTGAGAAACACCATCGAGGGCCGGTGCCGCTCCACCAGCTCCAGGCCGGCGGCCTCACAGGTGGCGGCACCCACCAGGTGCTCCTGGCCGATCAGGCCGCCCACAAAGCAGCTGAGCAGGGCCCGGTTGCCGAGGCAGGCCACCAGGCGGGCATCCCGCAGCAGGTTGTTGATCTGGCTGGTGTTGCGGCGGATCTGCTCAAGCTTGGGCGTGAAGTCCATCGGCGCTGAAGGCTGGGCTGGGGGCCTGCATTGGCGCCATCCTGGCCAGCTCCGCTCGATCCGCCAGGGGCAATACGCCTATCCGCACTCCCCAGGGGTGCCAGGCATCACCAGAATCTGCAAACGCTGCGCTGCCAGGGTTATGGCGTTTTTTGAATCCGAAATCGTTCAGGACGAAGCCAAGCGGCTGTTTGGCGATTACCAGCAGCTAATGCAGCTGGGTAGTGAGTACGGCAAGTTTGATCGTGAGGGCAAGAAGCTCTACATCGAAAAGATGGAGGACATGATGGAGCGCTACCGGGTGTTCATGAAGCGCTTCGAGCTCTCCGAAGACTTCCAGGCAAAGCTCACCGTGGAGCAGCTACGCACCCAGCTGGGCCAGTTCGGCATGACACCCGAAACGATGTTCCAGCAGATGCACCAGACCCTGGAGCGCATGAAGTCTGAGCTGGAGGCCACGGCATAGCGGCTGCCTACGATCTCGCCACAGAGCAAGGCGGGTCGCAGTTCGAATGACAACAGCGCACCCGCCAGCAGACCAGCCTCCAGCAGAGCAGCCACCTACCGGGCTGCCTCCTCTGCCGGCCTGGCTTGAGCGGGGAATGGCGGATCTGTTCCCCGCCGGCAGCGGTGCCGGTGCCGGCAGCGACCCAGACCAGCAGCTAGCCGCTCGCCTGGAAGAGGCCGAGCGGGCCGGGCGGCCCTTGCGCATCAAGCTCGGCATCGACCCCACCGGCTCCGATATCCACCTGGGGCACTCGCTGCTATTCCGCAAGTTGCGGGCCTTCCAGGATGCCGGCCACATCGCCGTGCTGATCATCGGCGACTTCACCGCCCGCATCGGCGATCCCACCGGTAAGAGCGCCACCCGGGTGCAACTCAGCGCTGCTGCGGTGGAGGCCAATGCCGCCACCTACCTGCAGCAGCTCGGTCAGGGCCAGGACCCCGAGCGCGCCCTGCTTGATTTCGAGACTCCTGGCCGGCTGGAGGTGCGCCGCAACAGCGAGTGGCTCACCGGGCTTGACCTGCCCCAGGTGATTGAGCTGCTGGGCATCAGCACCGTGGGCCAGATGCTGGCCAAGGAGGACTTTTCCAATCGCTACGGCTCGGGCGCCCCCATCTCCCTGCACGAGTTTCTTTATCCGCTGCTGCAGGGCTACGACTCGGTGCAGGTGCAGGCGGATCTGGAGCTGGGCGGCACTGATCAAAAGTTCAACGTGGCCATGGGCCGCGACCTGCAGCGTCACTTCGGTCAGCGCCCCCAATTCGGCATGCTGCTGCCAATCCTGCCGGGCCTCGATGGCGTGCAGAAGATGAGCAAAAGCCTGGGCAACACCGTGGGCCTCGCCGAAGACCCACTTTCGATGTACTCGAAGCTTGAAAAGGTTCCAGATGCGGTGGTCGACGACTACCTAACCCTGCTGACTGATCTGGATTTGGAGGGTCTGCCGCAGAACCCTAGGGAGCGTCAGAAACTGATGGCTCTGGAGATCACCCAGGCGCGCCATGGCGGGCCGGCGGCGGCGGCGGCCCAGGTGGATGCAGCAAAGCTTGTAGCCGGTGCCGCGGGTAGCGGTGCCGCCGCCGCCGAGGTGCCAGAGGCCTCGCTGGCGGCGGTGAATTTCCCCGCCAAGGCCTTCTACCTACTCAGTGCTGTGGGGCTCTGCGCTAGCAGCAGCGAAGCCCGCCGCCAGATCCATGGCGGCGGCGTCAAGCTCGATGGCGAAAAGCTCGCCGACCCAAATCAGGAGTTTGACGGCCCGGAGGACCTTGCAGGCAAGGTGCTGCAGCTGGGTAAGAAGACCTTTCGGCGGCTGGTGGCGGGCTGAGCGCTACTACCGGCAGCGCCTACCTGCTGCCCTCCTACCTGCTGCCCAGTAGATCGTCCCAGCTCGGGCCCTGGGCTGCAGCTGCATCACCGGAGCTGCCGCGGGGAATGGTGATGCCCGCATCGCCCCAGAGGTGCCAGGCAGGTAGGGGGCAGCAGGCGCCCGCCTCAAAGTTGAGGGTCGCCGGCAGGGGAGTGGAATCGGAGAAGGCCATGGCTACGGCTCGCACTTCCTAAGCCTGGGCGCTGGCATAGGGCCCTCAATGCAGCGCTGATGCCATCGCCATGTCGTCAGGAAGACGCCCTCCCTAACCTGCAAGCAAGCTGCCAGCGGCCCTTGCTTGAGCCCAGTGATCAAATCATCGTGGCCCTCGATGGCATGGCGCCAGAGCAGGCCATGGCCTTTGCGTCTGGCGTGCCTGAGCTGCGCTGGGTGAAGGTGGGTCTGGAGCTTTTCGTGGCTGGCGGGCCGGCTGTGGTCCAGCAGCTGCGCGACCAGGGCAAGCGGGTGTTCCTCGATCTCAAGTTCCACGACATCCCGGCCACCATGGCCGGCGCCTGCCGCAGCGCCGCCCGCCTCGGTGCCGAGCTGATCACGGTGCATGCCAGCGCTGGCAGCGTGGCCCTGGGCGCGGCCCAGGCGGCGGCGCTGGAGTCGGCTGCGGCGGTAGGCCTGCCTGCCCCCACCCTGCTGGCGGTGACGGTGCTTACCAGCTGGGAGCAGGCCCGTTTTGCATCCGAGCTGGCCATTGAGGAACCGTTGTCCACCTACGTGCCACGGCTGGCCCAGCTGGCGGCGGCGGCTGGCATCGGCGGCTGCGTCTGCTCCCCGCTGGAGGTGGCCGCCCTGCGGGCTGCCCACCCGGAGCCCTTTGCCCTGGTGACCCCCGGCATCCGCCCGGCTGGAGCGGCCCTGGGGGATCAGCAGCGGGTGCTGACGCCCGCCCAGGCCGTCGCCGCCGGTGCCAGCCAGCTGGTGATCGGCCGGCCGATCACGGCGGCGCCAGATCCAGGTGCGGCGTTTGCTGCCTGCTGTAGAGAGCTCTTAGGCCACCACGCTTAGGCAACCAGTGAGCGCTGGGGTATGAGCTGGGCGTAGAGCTTCTCGAGGGCGTCGATGTTGCCTTCAAGTGTGTAGCGCTCCAGGGCCCGCTCCCGGGCCCGGCGGCCCAGCTCGGCGGTAAGCACCGGCTGATCGCGCAGCACCGGGATCAAGGTGCGCAGCTGGGTGGTGACGCCCTGGGTACTGATCACGATGCCGGCGCCCCCCTCCAGTACCTCGCCGTCGGCGCCGGCGTCGGTGGCGATGCAGGCGGTGCCGCTGGCCATGGCCTCCAGGAGGGCCAGGCTCAGGCCCTCCACCAGGGAGGGAAGCAGGAAAACCTCGGCTAGCTGCTGGAAGGCCACGCGTCGCTCCAGGCTGGGCTCATAGCCCCACCACACCAGATCTGGTTCATCTCCAGGGGCCTGCAGCGCACTGCGCAGGGGGCCATCGCCCACTATCACCAGCACGCAGCCGGCGGGTCGCACTAGGCGCCAGGCCTTGATCAGGGCCTCGACGTTTTTCTCAGTGGCCACCCGGCCCATGTACAGGAAGACGCGCCGGCCCGCAAAGCGCTGGCGCAGCTCCTGCAGGTCTGGGCTGGCAGCGGCGGCCAGCGATGCCGGCTGCCACATGGTGGTGTCGACGCCGTTGGGGATCACGGCCAGCCGCTCGGCCCGCACCCCCAGGCGCAGCAGCATCTCCGCCTGCAGCTCCGAAAACACGATCACCCGATCAAATTTGGCCAGGGTGGGTCCATAGAGCTGGTAAGTGAGCTGCTGGGTGCCGGCGGTGAGGTTGCGCAAGCTGGCATCGAAGGCCGGATGAAAGGTGGCCACCACCGGCAGCCCCAGCTGCTGGCAGAGATCGGGTAGGCGGAAATCGAGGGGGGACAGGGTGAGGCTGGCGTGCACCAGGTCGGGCTTGAGTCGCTCCAGGGATTCGCGCAATTCCCGCTGGGCCCCCAGCGATGGAATCGTGTACACCTGAGACTTCACCAGGTAGGGCAGGGCCACTTCCGGGCCGCCGCCATTGCTGTCGCCCTGGTTGTCAGCGTCCGGCAGGGCATCGCTGGAGCGAGCCAGGCTGCCGGGGGGTGTGTCGAAGTGGATAAAGCTGATGCCATGGCCGCGGCTGCGCAGCGCGTGGGTCGTGCTCAGTCCGTAGGTGACGTTGCCGCAGAACGGTGTTTTCTTGCCCAGCCAGGCAATGTGGGCCACCAGGGCTCGCGCGTCCGGAGGCCCACGCTACCAGCGCTTCCAGGGACGCTCCAATAAGGCCGCCACCAAGGCAATGGCTGCCAGGCCCCAGAGCACAGGCAGCAGGCCGTATCTGCTCACCACCGCCCCGGCCAGCACCAAAGGCAGGCTCAGGGCCACGTTGATCAGGTTGTTTTGCAGGCCAAACACCTTGCCGCGCAGCTCTTCCGGTGTTTCTTCCTGGATTGTGGTTTGGGCGGGAATCGCCAGCAGGGCTGAGCCCACCCCCAGCACGCCGCAGAGCAGCAAGGTGAACACCAAATTGCCGCGCAACTGACCCAGCAGCACCAGGCTCCAGCCGATCGTGCCCAGGCCTGTGGCAGCCAGGTGGCGGCGGTTGAGCCCCTGGCCCAGCTGGGCCACGGCCAGGGCCCCAATGGCCAGGCCCAGGCCGCTCATCGCCAGCAGGGTTCCAAACTGGGTGGGGCCAAGCCCGGGGATAGCTGCCGCCAGGCTGATCGCCAGCACGTAAAGGGCGGCAAGCAGGCTGTAGAGCAACACCAGCTGCACCATGGCGCTGAACACCCGCGGCCGCTCCCGCAGCACCTGAAGCCCCTCGCCGATCTCTTGCCACACGGTTGTGCGGCTCGGCGCCCGAGGCGGCTCCTGCCAGCGGATTCGGCTGATGGCTACGGCCGCCAGGCCATAGCAAAGCGGCAGCAGCAAAAATTCACCGCCGCTGATGCCGATTCGTTGCAGGCCCAGGTTTAGGAGCCGCAGGATCGGATCACCCAGGGCAAAGCCCACGATCGTGGCGGCCATGCTGGTGGCCTGATAAAGCGAGTTTGCTGCCAGCAACTGGTCGCTTGGCACCAGCTGGGGTAGGGCTGCTTGTTCGGCCGGCGCAAAAAACTGGGTGAGCACCGACTCGAAAAAGGTCATCAGCACCAGCCCCCAGTAACCCCAGCTCAGCCCCAGCCACTCGGGGCCCTCCACCAGGCATAGGGGAGCTAGCAAGACCAGCAACGCCCGCAGGCCGTTGGAGGCCACCATCACGCCCCGCTTGGGCCAGCGGTCGGCCCAGACCCCGGCGACAGTGCCCAGCAGCATGGCTGGAATCGTGTTGGCCACGTAGATCCCCGTGGCCAGCAGGGTGATCATCTGGGCCCGGGTCTCGGGCAGGTCCAGCCGGATTGCCGAGGCGGCTTCCGCCAGGGCTGGGTTGGCCTCAGGCGTTCCCTTCACCCAGGTCTGGGCGATCAGGAACACCATCAGCACGATGTAAAACTTGTCTGCCAGCTGGGAAAAGATCTGGCCAAGCCAGAGCCAGCGGAAATCGGGCAGCGCCAGAACGCCCTGCAATCCGGTGGCGTTGGAACTGCCGCTCAAACTGGCTCGGATTGCTGCTGACTTGTCATGATGGCGCAGTCCCGGCTGCAAGGCCGGTGCGCAGCAGCCGAAAGGCCCGGGGTTTGCGGCTGAGATGCTCCTGGCACCAGTGCTCCACTAGCTCCAGCAGGTGCAGCCACACGGGCAGGGGGCCCATCAGTTCGCCATCGCGCCTGCGGGGCAGGTTGGGCCGCAGAAGCCGTTGCAGCAGGGCCAGTTCGGATGCATTGAGCACCACCCGTGCCCCCGGCACGCCACCGATCACCAACCCTTCGCTCGGCACCAGGCTGCAGCGCCAATCCCAATCGCCCACGGGTGGATCCAGGGGCTCACCACTGCGGCTGCAGCAGCCCAGGGGTAAGGCGTAGCCGCCGAGGGCCAGCAGGTGGACGCTGCCCTGCACCGCGATTGCCAAGGCTTCTAGGTCGCAGCCCCGCTCCCGCACCAGGGCGTCGAGGCGGCCCAGCTGCATCAGTAGGTCTCCCAAGATGCCGGCTGAGGGTGCGTCGCTTGGCACTAGGGCCAAACAGAGCTCCATCAGGGCCTGGGCGGCGGCGAGGGCCTCCAGCTGCTGGGCCAGGCCGCTGTAGCTGCGCAGCACCTTCAGTTGACGCACCCGCCTCAGGCCGCTGCGACCGCCCACCTGCAGGCGTAGATGGCTAAGGGGCACGGCGGCGGCCAGGCTGCTGCGGGGTCTGCGCGCCCCCGGTACGGCGAGCCGCACCACCCCCTCCTCGTCGCTGAGCAGGGTGAGCAGCCTGTCGTTTTCGCCCAGGGGCCGGCAGCTCAGCGCCAACCCTTCGAGGCTTTGCTCCGGCACGGTTGCTTCAGCCCCGCATCGCCTGGGCCAGGGCCACGCCGCGGCTGGTGCCGAGCCGGGTGGCGCCAGCCTCCACCAGGGCGAGGGCCTGCTCCAGGTTGGCGATGCCACCGGAGGCCTTGATGGCTGCCCGACCGCGGGCCAGCTGGCGCAGCTGTTCGATGTGGTCCACCGTTACCGCTGGCCCGAAGCCGCTGCCGCTTTTAAGGAAGCGGGCGCCGGCATCGATGCTGATTTCCACCAGCAGGGCCAGGGAGTCGGGATCGAGCCTGCCCACCTCCAGGATCACCTTCACCGGCAGGCCCAGCTCGCAGATGGCGGCGAGTTCGTCGTGGATCGGCGTGCTCTGGCGGTCCGCCAGGGCGCCGAAATCGGGCACCACATCCAGTTCGTCGGCGCCGGCCTCAGCCGCTGCCACCGCTTCGGCCAGCTTCACCGCCGCCGGCACGGCGCCGAAGGGGAAACCCACCACGGCGATCAGCTGGGGGCTGGCGCCCTTGCCGTCAAGGGGCAGCTGCTCCCTGGCGCTGGCCACCCAGCGGGAGGCCACGCACACCCCGGCAAAGCCGAAATGGCGGGCCTCCTCGCAGCACTGGCGCACGGCGCTGCTGCCGTGGTGCGGATCCAGCAGGGCGTGGTCGATCAGGGGGGCTAGGTCGGGCCGGTCGGCGCTCACGCGTCTTTGGCCTGGATCACCCCGAAGCCGCCATGGTTGCGGTGATACACCACTTGGATCTGGCCACTTTCGGCGTCCCGGAAGACGTAGAAGTCGTGGTCGATCAGCTCCAGCTGGTGCAGGGCGTCATCCAGGCTCATCGAGGGCATGTCGTAGTACTTACGCCGCACACCCCGGCTGGGCAGTTCGGGCTCCTTGCCTTCCACCAAGGTGCTGCCGGGGGGCGGCAGATTGGCGGCGGCGCCGGCCTCCTCATCGCGGGCGGAGCGGTGCACCGGCCCCTGGGCCTGCTCCTGGATGCGGTCCTTGTAGCGGAGCAGCTGGCGGCTGAGCTTGCTGGCCACCAGGTCGATGCTGGCGTAGAGGTTGTCGCTGCGCTCCTGGGCGCGGATCACGGTGCCATTGGCAAACATCGTGACTTCAACCGTTTGCTGCGGTACCCGGGGGTTACGGGCCACCGACAGGTGCACATCGGCCTCTTTAACAAGGCCCTCAAAGTGGTGAATGGCGCGGGTCAGCTTGGTTTCGGTGTACTCCCGAATGGCGGAAGTGACGTCAAGATTGCGGCCATGGATCAGCAGTTTCATCAGATGGCAACCGCCTCCGGTCTTCTGGTGCACCAACGTTAAGAACTGCTTGTGATATTTCCCAACCTCGATGCAATCCTTTTTGAAGCGACGGTCCCGGTGCCGTTTGAACGGGCCTGGGCGGTCCAGCGCCAGCTGCAGCAGCGGCTGCTGGGCTATCCCGAGGGCCCTGACACCGTGGTCCTGCTTGAGCATGAGCCCTGCTACACCCTGGGCCGCGGCGCAGCGGAGGCCTTTCTGCGCTTCGATCCCGCCGCACCGCCCCTGCCCCTGCACCGCATTGACCGTGGCGGCGAGGTGACCCACCACGCCCCGGGCCAGCTGGTGCTCTACCCGGTGCTGAATTTGCAGCGCCACGGCGCTGACCTGCACCTGTATCTGCGCCAACTCGAGCAAGTGGTGATCGATGTGATGGCGGGTCTGGATCTGCAGGGCGAGCGGATCGATGGGCTCACCGGGGTGTGGCTGGAGGGCCGCAAGCTGGCGGCGATCGGTGTGGGGGCCAGGCGCTGGATCAGCCAGCACGGCCTGGCCCTGAATGTGGATTGCGACCTGGCTGGCTTTGCAGCAGTGGTGCCCTGTGGACTCCGTGATCGGCCCGTGGGGCGTCTGGTGGATTGGCGGCCGCAGCTCAACGCCCAGCAGCTACGCCAGCCCCTGCTGGATGCTTTTGCCAGCCGTTTCGGCCTGGTGCTGCGGCCATCCAATCCCCAGGACGGGGTGTTCAAGCTGTGACTGCTGAGCCGCGGTGGATCTTGACCACCAGAGCCCCGAACTGGTGGTGCGCCGCTGGCGGCAGTCCTAGGTGTTAACACTGCTGGCAAGCCCTACCGCTTCCACCGCCGTGGCCCGCGTCGCCTCCCCCGCTGAAATCCATTGGAGCGGCAGTCGCCGCGATCGCCAGGCCCTGGCCCAGCGTGCCGACTGGAGCGGCCTCACCGGCCTGGAGCAGCTCTGGCCAGTGCTCGCGGCGCGCCACGGCGATGCCTTGGCCCTGGAGGCTCCCCATGCGGCCACGCCCGAGCAGCTCAGCTACCGCGAGCTGCAGCAGCGCATCGAGCAGGCCGCGGCGGCCTTTGCCGGCCTGGGTGTGGGCGCTGGCGAGGTGGTGGCCATATTTGCTGAAAACGGTCCCCGCTGGCTGCAGGCCGACCAGGGGCTGATGCGGGCCGGCGCCGCTGATGCGGTGCGAGGCAGCGCCGCTCCTGTGGAGGAGCTGGCGTACATCCTTGAAGATTCCGGCGCTTGCGGCCTGGTGGTGGAGTCGGCCGCCCTGCTGGCCAAGCTGAACCTCTCCCCTGAGACAAGGGCGCGCTTGCGCTTTGTGGTGCTGTTGGAGGGGGAACGGGATGCGGGGGCGGCGCCAGGGCCCTGTTTCAGTTGGGGCGAACTGCTCGAGCGCGGGGCGGCGGCGTTGGCCTGCGGCACGCCGGCCCCGCCACCACCGGCTGATGGGGCCCGCCTCGCCACGATTTTGTACACCTCTGGCACCACGGGGCAGCCCAAGGGTGTGCCCCTGAGCCACTCAAACTTGCTGCACCAGCTGCGCCACCTGGGGGTGGCCGTGGCACCCAAGCCCGGCGACCGGGTGGTGAGCGTGCTGCCGATCTGGCACTCCTACGAGCGCAGTGCCGAATATTTCCTGCTCGCCTGCGGCTGCCGCCAGACCTACACAACCCTCAAGCAGCTGCGCGCCGACCTGCAGCGGGTAAAACCCCACTACTTGATAAGTGTGCCGAGGCTGTGGGAGGCACTGCTCTCTGGCTTTGACGACGCCCTGGCGGCCATGCCGGCCTCGCGCCAGCGGCTGCTGGGCGCGGCCCTGGCCAATAGCCGCGCTTTTGGCCGCTGCCGCCGCCAGGCCCTCGATCTCACCCTTGCGCCGGAGGCCTGGCCGTCCCGGCTCGGCGCCGCGGGGCTGGCCTTGCTGCGCTGGCCCCTGCACCGGCTGGCGGCGTCGTTGCTCTGGCCGAAGCTGCGCCAGCAGCTGGTGGGCGGCCGGCTGCGCACGGCGATCAGTGGTGGCGGTGCTCTGGCCATGCACGTGGATGGCTTCTTCGAGGCCATCGGCATCGAGCTGCTGGTGGGCTACGGCCTCACCGAAACCAGTCCCGTGCTCACCTGCCGGCGCCGTTGGGCCAACCGCCGCGGCAGCGCCGGCCAGCCCCTGGCGGGCACCAGCCTGCGGATCGTTGATCCTGAATCCGGCGAGCTGCTGGCCCTGGGGCAGCGGGGCCGGGTGCTGGCCCGGGGCCCTCAGGTGATGGCGGGCTACTGGGGCAAGCCGGAGGCCAGCGCGGCTGTGCTTGATAGCGAAGGCTGGTTTGACACCGGCGATCTGGGCCACTTGCTGCCCGACGGCTCCCTGGTGCTCACCGGCCGGGCTAAGGACACGATCGTGCTCAGCAGCGGCGAAAACATCGAGCCCGGACCCCTCGAGGAGGCCCTGGTGGCCAGCCCCTTGATCGAGCAAGTGCTGGTGGTGGGCCAGGACCGCAAGCAGCTCGGCGCCCTGGTGGTGCCCAAGGAGGCGGCGGAGTCAAGCGATCTGGCCCTGTTGCGGGCTCTGACGCGGGAGTGCAACCGGCTGCTGGCCGCCCGCCCCGGCTCCCGCCCCGACGAACGCCTTGGCGGTGTGGCCTTGGTGGAGCCATTCACGCTCGATAACGGTCTGCTCACCCAGACCCTCAAGCAGCGCCGCGACCGGATTACGGCCCGCGACGCTGCGGCGATTGAGTCGATCTACGCACCCCGCTGAGGCTTGTGGGTGCGGTGCGGCGAACCGGCGGTTGACCCTGGTGCGCCCTGCTGACAGCCTGGGCGCTGATTTACTTCCCCCATGGCTGACGGCTCCCTCACGATCAAACGCACCATCACCGTGCGTGCCGTGGTTACCCCCCGTTGGAAGGAGGACGCCGAGCGAGAGCTAAGCAATGCCATCGCCAATGTCGACGCCCAGTTGTCCCAGCTTGAGCAGGAGGGTCAGCAACTGGTAGATGAGATCCGCCGCCAGAGCGCCAACCCCCTCGACCCCCGGGTGCAGGAGCAGGTGGCTTCAGTGCAGCAGCAGGTGGCGGCAAAGCGCGCCGAGCTGGAGGAGCAGAAGCGCCAGATGCTGGAGCAGCAGCGCCAGGTGCGCGAACTGGAAATGGAGCAGATCGTGGAGCAAGGCCAGATCGAGAGCGTCTGCGATGTGCAGGTGGGCGACAACCTGGTTGAGAAACTGCAGGCGGCTGTGCTGGTGCGCGATGGCGTGATCGAGGCCATCGAGGCCGGCTGATCCCCCTGGCGGGAGCCGCGTAAAATCAGCCCATTACACCTTTCGAGTCAGCCGATAAGGCAATCACAATCAACTCGCTTGCGGTTGCGGCAGGAGTGGCTGCAACCGCCATTACCCGACTGGCACGGAACGATCAGAAGGCGGCATCAGCACTTTCCTTGGATTTAGC
>Ga0247844_1004673_pt1 | contig 18299 bp, 18 predicted proteins | sample LaCtaG_FD_192421 | JGI IMG/M metagenome (GOLD analysis project Ga0247844, IMG submission 192421) | Freshwater microbial communities from meromictic Lake La Cruz, Castile-La Mancha, Spain - LaCruzMarch201714.5m_1 | ecosystem: Environmental > Aquatic > Freshwater > Lake | place: Spain: Castile-La... | reverse complement strand
GCTAAAACGAAAAATCCCGCTACCTTACGGTAACGGGTTTTTAAAAATGGCTCTCCCTCTTGGACTTGAACCAAGGACCCTCTGATTAACAGTCAGATGCTCTAACCAACTGAGCTAAGGAAGAATTAGGTAGTGCATTTTTTCAAATGCAGTGCAAAAGTAATACAAAATTGTGACTTATGCAATACTTTGTTTTTAAAAATGATAAAAAAAATGAGAGTGAATCTTGAATTGGATATGCCGAGCTTTGCTCTCTTTATAGTTATTTTACTGGTATTACTTATCGTTTCGTTTCTGTACGTTATAAAAAATCTTCATTTGATTACCTAGAATTTTGGTAAATCCTTTAACATCATCGGCGCTCCAAGCACGATTTATTTCGCCATATTCGCCAAAGTCAGTTTTCATTAAATCAAACGGACTTTCCACACCTACCAAAGTGTAACTGTGCGGACGAAGATTGATAATTACTTTACCGCTAACATTTTGTTGTGAACTTTGAAGAAACTGTTCCATATCGCGCATAACTGGCTCTAGATATTGAGCTTCGTGCAAGAACATACCATACCAATTACCGAGTTGTTCTTTCCAGTATTGTTGCCATTTGGTAAGTGTGTGTTTCTCAAGCATTTTGTGTGCATTAATTATCAGCAAAGGTGCAGCCGCTTCGAAACCAACGCGTCCTTTTATACCAATAATCGTATCGCCAATATGCATATCGCGTCCAATGCCATATTTGTTTGCAATATCTTCTAAGGCATTAATTAAAAGCACTTTATTTTCATTTTCAACACCATTAACAGCGCAAATCTCACCTTTCTCGAAACTAATTGTTACAAGCTCCTCACCTTGCTTTTCAATTTGGCTTGGATATGCTGCTTCTGGTAATGTTTGCTCCGATTTTAGTGTTTCTTTACCACCAATTGAAGTTCCCCACAAGCCTTTATTAATGGAGTATTCCATTTTAGTGAAGTCGGCCACAAAACCATGTTCCTTAAGGTAATTAATTTCGTATTCACGCGTAAGTACCATGTCGCGTGTTGGAGTCAGAATTTTGATTTCAGGAGCAATAACATCAAAAGTCAAATCAAAACGAACTTGGTCGTTTCCAGCCCCTGTACTTCCATGTGCCACATAATCGGCACCAATTTCTTTAGCATAATGAATTATGGCCAGTGCCTGAAAAATACGTTCGGAACTAACAGAAATGGGATAAGTACCATTCCGAAGCACATTGCCAAATACCATGTATTTTATGCTTTTATCGTAATACTCTTGCGTTACATCCAATGTGGCATGCGATGTAGCACCTAAGCGATAGGCCTTATCTTCGATTATTTTTAATTCCTCGTCACTAAATCCACCAGTATTTGCTACTGCAGTATGCACTTCGTATCCTTTTTCTTTAGCAAGATACATGGCGCAAAATGAAGTATCCAATCCACCACTAAATGCCAATAATACTTTTTCTTTCATTTTAAATATGTCAAGAGTCTAAAGACAAAAGTCTAAAGACGATTAATAACTATAGTTTTCTATTTTTCCTCATCTTTAGCCGGGTCAAAGAGCATGCCTGTACATAAACAATGTTTACGATTAGTACGTTGTAATATATCGTAATTTACGCAACTCTGACAGCCTTTCCAAAAGGATTCGTCATCGGTAAGTTCGGAGAAGGTAACTGGTTTATACCCCAGTTCGGAGTTAATTTTCATAACGGCCAATCCAGTTGTTAAACCAAATATTTTAGCATTAGGGTAACGCTGACGCGAAAGTTCAAATGCTTTGCGTTTAATCTTTTTAGCCAAGCCTTGTCCGCGGTATTTATCAACAACAATAAGCCCTGAGTTAGCCACAAATTTTTTATTTCCCCAAGTTTCGATATAACAGAAACCTGCAAACTCGTCACCAGCCAAAGCAATAATTGCCTTCCCTTCTTTCATTTTCTGCTCTACATATTCGGGCGAACGACGTGCAATACCTGTGCCACGCACTTTGGCTGCGGCAGCAATTGTATCTAAAATAGTGTCGACATATCCCAGATATTTTTCGTCGGCAATTTGGACCGTTATATTATCAACGGTAAAGTTCGTATTCATTCTTGTAAAAGTCCTTTTCAATTATGCCTGTTAAGGCTTCAAAATTCTCAATTCTCAGCAAAAGTATTCTTCATCATCTGCAAAATATCATCGCGTGTTATTCCTTCGCGTGGAATCACCAATATGGTATCATCGCCGGCAATTGTTCCAAGAACTTCATCCGTTGCTTTGTTGTCGATATCCCAAGCAATGGCACTTGCATATCCTGGTTTCGTTTTCACCACTGCCAATTGTCCCGAGAACTCTACACTTAACACTGCACCATACGAAATTGTTGGATTGGCTGTAGGTTGTACCGCAAGTGGCTTATTGTAAACCGGTAAAATATACTTGTACAATCCGTTCGACAGAGGCGTTTTGGCTACTTTTAATAGCTTCAAATCGCGCGAAAGAGTTGCCTGAGTTACATCACATTGCCTTTCGATAAGTAGTTTCAATAGTTCTTCCTGACTACCTACTACTTTGGATCGGAGAATCTCTGAAATTACCTGCAATCGGTTTCGTTTATTCTTCATTTCGTAATTTTAAATATGCGTATTTTGTTTCGTTGTTTCTTATAATAAATGTATATTTTATCAATATAATTGCATAAATATCTATTTCGGGTGCAAATATACGGTTTTTATTCTGTTTGACAATGACAATATTGCATATTTTGAGTTAAAAACTCCATTTTTTGTATATTTAATGCTTATCTAAAATAATGATAGTTTGTATTTTTATATTCTTGCATGTGGTTTTCAAAAAAAGCCGTAACTTTGCCATTCTTTGCAAAATGCATCCGAATTAATATACTAACCAGAAAACAAAATAAAAATGGAAACAACAAGACAACAAAAAATATCGCGCATGTTGCAAAAAGAATTAGGAGAAATCTTTTTGTTGTACGCCCGTGAGTTGCACGGCACACTTATAACAGTAACTGCTGTACGCATTAGCCCCGATTTAGGTATTGCACGCACACATTTAAGCATATTTCCTAGCAATAAAAGCAAAGAAGTAATTGAGAAAGTAAATGCCGACACAAGAGCCATCCGTTTTGACTTGGGTAAACGTGTTCGTAATCAGTTGCGTATAGTACCCGAATTGTTTTTCCACGTTGATGATTCGTTGGATTATCTTGAAAACATCGATAAATTATTGAAGCAAGACCCACCTTCGCCCCTACCCCTAAGCCCTGAAGGGGAATAAAAAAAGGAATTGCAGAATGGCAGAAAAAACTAATTTCAATCATAAGTGGCTCGATTTATACTTTTCGTTAAGGATAGCTCGACGCTATTTGTTTTCGAAAAAATCGCACAATGCCATAAATATTATCTCAGCAATCTCGGCTATAGGTGTAGCAATTGGCACCATGGCACTTGTAGTTGTACTCTCGGTATTTAATGGTTTCGAAGGGCTAATTAGCGATATGTTTTCGGCTTTTGACCCAGAACTACGTATAAGTTTATCGCAAGGTAAAAGCTTTGATTTACAGCAAGCTGATGTACAAAAAGTAAAACAATTAAAAGAGATAGCCATTTTCACCGAGATAGTTGAAGAAAATGCTTTGTTACGTTTTAAAGACAAACAAATGCCCGCAACTGTAAAAGGTGTAAGCAAAAACTACGCTCAATTGGCTGATATAAAAAAAATTATTAGCGATGGCAAATTTGAACTTTACGATGGAGCTTTTGAACGTATAGTAACCGGAGTTGGAGTGGCCAATACATTGGGTTTGAGTGCTCATTTTGTAGATCCAATCTTTATTTATGCTCCAAAACGAAATTCGAAAATAAACCTGCTTCGTCCCGAAACAAGTTTCAACCAAACAGCATGCTTTGCTTCGGGGATATTTACGACCAACCAAGTACAATACGATGATAAGTATGTGCTAGTATCGCTCAATCAAGCCCGCCAACTATTTGATTATGATTCAACTGTAGTAACAGCCATTGAACTAAAATTAGTATCATATTCAAAAATTGATATTGTAAAAAAAGAAATTGAAACTATACTTGGACCAAACTATCAAGTAAAAAACAGATTTGAGCAACAGGAAAGTTTTTTTAAAATAATGAAAATTGAAAAATGGATAACTTTTCTTATCCTCAGTTTCATTTTATTGATTGCTAGCTTTAATATAATTGGCTCATTATCAATGCTGATAATAGATAAAAAAAGTGACATTTCGACACTTGAAAGCCTGGGGGCCAACAAAAAACAAATACGTCGTATATTTTTGTTCGAAGGTTGGTTGATATCGGCAACAGGCGCAATATTGGGAATAATACTCGGGACCGCAATATGTTTACTGCAAGAGTTTTTTGGAATATTGAAACTAGGAAATGACTTTGTAGTTGATGCATACCCCATATCAACCAATTTTATGGACATCGTACTTATCTTTTTCACTGTTCTTTTAATGGGCTTTATTGCCGCCTTGTATCCTGTAAAGTATTTAAAGTAGTTCAAAACTGCAACTCAACAACCATATCTTACTAAACTTCAACAGTTTAAAAAATCATTTTCCCTTCTCAACTAATTTCACTACCTTTGCACAAAATTATTATTTGCACCCACACATCCGATTTGTGAAAATCGATGTGAACTGAAAAATGGAATGTAAATATCTGAATCATTTAGATATACAAAAAACAAATGGGAAATATTGTAGCAATTGTAGGGCGTCCGAATGTAGGAAAATCGACCCTTTTTAACAGGCTTACTAAAAGTAGACGAGCCATTGTAAACGAAGAAGCGGGAACCACACGTGACCGTCAGTATGGAAAATCAGAATGGTCAGGACGTGAGTTCTCCATAATTGACACCGGCGGATGGGTGGTAAACTCAACCGACATTTTCGAAGATGAAATAAAACGCCATGTAGTATTGGCCATCGAAGAAGCTGATGTTGTTTTATTCTTGGTTGACATACAAAATGGCATTACCGATTACGACCTCGAAGTGGCACAAATTCTGCGTCGAAGCACCAAACCTATTTTACTAGTATCCAACAAAGCTGATACACACGAGTGGCAATACAATGCAGCTGAGTTTTACAAACTTGGATTGGGCGAACCTTCTATTATTTCGGCAATTAATGGATTAGGAACAGGTGATTTGCTCGACGAACTACTCACACATTTCAACCCTGATGTGGTTGAAGATATTGAAGAGGAATTACCACGTTTTGCAGTGGTAGGACGACCAAATGCTGGAAAATCGTCGATTGTGAATGCCTTTATGGGCGAAGAACGAACCATTGTAACCGAAATAGCTGGCACTACACGCGATGCCATTTATACCCGATTTAATAAATTTGGGCATGATTTCTATTTAGTCGATACTGCGGGAATACGAAAAAAGGCAAAAGTAAACGAAGATTTAGAATATTATTCTGTAGTGCGTGCTATACGTGCCATCGAAAACGCCGATGTTTGTATTTTGATGATTGATGCTACACGTGGTATCGAAAGTCAGGATTTGAATATATTTTCGTTGATACAAAAAAATAAAAAAGGATTGGTAGTTGTAATCAACAAATGGGATTTGGTTGAAAACAAAGAAGCGAACGATATTAAAAATATCGAAAAATCAATCCGCGAGCGTTTAGCACCTTTTGTTGACTTCCCTATCATTTTTACATCGGTTACTACTAAACAACGTATTCTAAAGGTAGTTGAAACAGCAGTTCAGGTGTACGAAAATAAATTCCGCAAAATACCTACAGCCAAACTTAATGAGTTTTTATTGCCACAAATCGAAAATTATCCTCCGCCAGCATTAAAAGGTAAATATATTAAAATCAAATACATAACACAATTACCGAATACATACATTCCTACATTTGTGTTTTTTGCCAATTTGCCACAATATGTAAAAGAGCCTTACAAACGCTTTTTGGAAAATAAAATTAGGGCTAAATACGAATTTACAGGAACGCCAATTCAAATTTTTATACGTCAAAAATAAAACAATAAAGAACTATCACAGTCAAAAAGTGGTAGTTTTTTATTTTAGCATATTTGAATTTACGGAAAGAAGTTTTTCATTAAAAAATATTATCTTTGCGCTACAATCAATGCTAATTTAGGTTTTGAAATCATTATGTTAAAACAACAGTTACAACAAAAACTGCAACAAAAACTTTCGCCTGCTCAAATTCAGGTTATCAAGATGCTCGAAGTGCCTACTTTGGAGCTCGAAGAACGCATCCGACAAGAGCTTGAGGAAAATCCTGCATTGGAAGAAGGTGCTGAAGCAGACAAGGAAGCAGATGATTTTGACGATGAATATAGTAACGAAGATGGCGGTAATAACGATGATTTTGACCCTGATGAATACATGATGGATGATGACATTCCGGATTATAAACTAAAAACAAACAATACTTCCAAAGACGATAAAAGAGAAGACATTCCATTCACAGCAGGAATGACATTTCACGAAAATTTGATTGACCAACTCGGATTACTGAAACTTTCTGAACATCAACATTTACTAGCCGAATATGTAATTGGGAATATAGATGATGAGGGATATTTGCGACGCACAGCAGAATCGATGGTGGACGATATTGTGTTTCAGGCAGGTATACAAACAACAGATGAAGAAATGATGGACATTGTACATCTAATTCGTCAATTTGACCCTGCAGGTGTAGGTGCCACAACTTTACAAGAATGTCTTTTATTGCAACTTGAGCGAAAAGCACAGAAAGTGGAAGTTAGCTTAGCCACTAAAATTCTATCCAATTATTTTGATGAATTTACAAAAAAACATTACGATAAAATTACAAAAAGCCTAAACATCGACGACGAACAGCTTAAGAAAGTTATAACCGAAATCACACATCTGAATCCAAAGCCAGGAAATGCTTGGGGTGGGAATATTTTGGAGAAATCAATGTCGACCATTGTGCCCGATTTTATACTCGAAACGGAAGGAAATCAATTGATTGTGCAACTCAACAACAGTAATGTACCCGAATTACGGGTGAATACCACATACAACGAAATGTTTCAGGATTATGCATCGAACAAGAAAAATCAATCGCGCGAGATGAAAGATGCTGTGATGTTTGTGAAACAAAAAATTGATGCTGCACGTTGGTTTATCGATGCTATTAAGCAACGTCAGCAAACGCTCCTGACTACTATGACTGCCATAGTTAAATTCCAAAAGGAGTTTTTTCTGGAAGGCGACGATACATTTTTAAAGCCAATGATTCTGAAAGATATTGCCGATATTACCGGCTATGACATTTCAACTATATCGAGAGTTAGCAATAGCAAATACATACAAACAGATTTTGGAGTGTATCCAGTAAAATACTTTTTCTCTGAATCTATGACAAATGATTCAGGAGAGGAAGTTTCGACCAGGGAAATTAAAAAAATACTTCAGGATTGTATAGGCAACGAGAACAAACGTAAACCACTCAACGACGATGCTCTTGCAGATGTTTTAAAAGAAAAAGGGTATTTAATTGCACGCAGGACAATAGCAAAATACCGTGAACAATTAAATATACCAGTAGCACGGCTACGAAAAGAAATTTAAACATGAATAAATTTTACAACACCATATCTATAGTGTTTCAACCATTGTTAATGCCAACTTATGGCATGTCAATGCTGATAAATTTGGACTTATTTGATGTAATACCATTTACATGGCGACTGGTAGCTATATTTGGAACATTTATCTTTACGGGTATAATGCCTGCAGCGCCCATTTTACTATTGATGAAAAAAGGAGAAATCAACGATTTGTTTATTTCGAAACGCGAGCAACGTACAATGCCTTATTTGTTTTCGTTTTTGTCGTATGCCTTTTGGACTTTATTTTTATATAGAGCATTAAATTTACCATTATTTATGGTTGCAATAGGCATAGGCACCACACTATCAATAGTTTTCATAACGCTAATAAATTTTAAATGGAAAATATCAGCTCACCTTTCGGGAATTGGTGGTTTGGTAGGCGGTATTTTTGGTGTGAGTTACCGTATGGCATATAATCCACTATGGCTCTTTATATTAATATTAGCAATATCAGCTCTAGTAGCCTTATCACGGATAGAACTTAAGGCACATACTCCCCTTCAAACACTGGCTGGATTTACACTAGGATTTTTATCGGTTTTTATATCATGTACGATACTTTGAGAGCCAAAAGTCAAGAGTCAAGAACAAAGAATCAAGACAAAAGACAAAAATTTAAGCTAACAAATAAAATAATAATAATTCATTTCAAAACACAAAACAAATGATTACATCAGACCAACTAAAAGATTTGTTGGAGCGCGAGATCGCGTTGAGGAGGTACCTTTGACATCGATTCAAAAAGTATCCAAATAGAAGAAGAAGAATTGCGTACACAAGCTCCTGGATTTTGGGACGATGCCAAAACTGCTGAAGCACAAATGCGAAAAATAAAAGACCTTAAAAACTGGGTCGAAGGTTATAAAAGTGTAAAAACAGCTACCGAGGAATTGGAATTAGCTTATGATTTTTACCGCGAAGAAGCCATTACAGAAGAAGAAGTTGACGCTGCCTACAACCATGCTGTAGAACAAATTGAGACGCTCGAAATGAAAAACATGCTTTCAAAAGAAGAAGACAAATTTGGAGCTGTTATAAAAATTGTGGCAGGTGCAGGTGGTACCGAAGCACAAGATTGGGCCGATATGCTTTTCCGAATGTATCAACGATGGGCTGAACGTCAGAATTACAAAGTTGAAATAACCAATATTCAAGATGGTGATGAAGCTGGAATTAAAACTGTGACCATGCAGTTTGAAGGTGAAATGGCCTATGGTTATTTAAAAAGCGAAAATGGAGTTCACCGCTTGGTACGGGTATCGCCATTCAATGCGCAAGGCAAACGAATGACTTCATTTACATCGGTTTATGTGGTTCCATTGGTTGACGACACTATCGAGATTGAAATTAATCCAGGCATGTTATCGTGGGATACTTTTCGGTCGTCGGGAGCTGGTGGACAAAATGTAAACAAAGTAGAAACGGGTGTGCGCTTGCATTACAAATTCATAAACCCAGTAACAAATGTGATGGATGAAATTGTTATTGAAAACACCGAAAGCCGCTCGCAATTTGGCAATAAAGATAACGCAATCAGATTATTGAAGTCGCAACTATATGAATTGGAACTCGAAAAACGACGTGCTGCTAGTGCTGTAGTGGAGGCAGGTAAAAAGAAAATTGAATGGGGTTCTCAAATCCGAAGTTATGTTTTCGACGACAGGCGTGTGAAAGACCACCGAACCAATTATCAAACATCCAACGTAAATGCAGTTATGGATGGCGATATCGACGCCTTTATAAAAGCTTATTTAATGGAATTTACTGATTAAAACAGCTTCATTTAGAAATAAAAATGGACTTGCAATTGTGCAAGTCCATTTTTATTTAATCTACATTATCAGGTTCAAAAAACACCCACTGAACAGTTGGAAACAAACTTTTAAGTTCCTTTTCGCATACATTTATATCATTGATAAGTTTCTCTGCTGATTTTGTTTCGGTCATTTTAGCCTTAACAGTTAGCATTATTTGTGGTCCTAATTGTAACGTAATAACGTTTAAAACCTGATCAATTTCAGGTCTTTTTTCTAAGAAATCATTGATTCCTAAACGAATATCTTCGTCGGCACTTTGTCCTATAAGCAAACTTTTTACTTTTACTGCAACAAAAAATGAAACAATAACTAATAAAACCCCAATTCCAATACTACCTATTGAGTCGTAAATTGGATTGCCTGTTACCAACGACAAAATTATAGCTACCAACGCGAATAATAACCCAAATAGAGCTGCTACATCTTCGCCAAACACAACTACTAACTCACTCTGACGCGAGTTTTTAAGCCATTGCCAAAGACTTACGCCATGTCGGAGTTTATTAATTTGAGTAATACATCCCCAAAGCGATGCAGCTTCGAGCAACATACTGACAGATAAGACAATAATAGCAATAAATGGACTATTTAACTCCTCCGTTGAATGCAATTTGTGAATTCCTTCATAAATTGAAAATAAACCACCCAAACTAAAAAGCATAAGTGCTACAATAAACGACCAAAAATAAGTGGACTTACCATAGCCCAACGGATGTTCCACATCGGGTTTCTTCTTAGCAGCTTTTATTCCTAGAAATAATAAACCCTGATTGCCACAATCGGCATACGAGTGAATTGACTCAGCTAGCATAGCCCCTGAGCCTGTAATAACTGCAGCTACTGTCTTGGTTATAGCAATTCCCAAATTAGCTGACAATGCGAAAATTATTGATTTTACAGATGCGTCTTGATGTGACATAAAACTAATTTATTAATGAGTTGCAAAGTTAATATTTTGAGTCGAGATAAGAAAACAAACACAGCACATTCTTATATGAGAGTTCTTCAATAAAAAAACATGTATATATTTTAGAAAAATTAACATGCGACAAAACAATTACTAGTTGTATCTTTGCAGAAACGTATCAAAATTTGAAACTCAAAAAACAGTAAAAGATAAATGAAACCAACACTAACACAATTAATAGCTGAAGGCAAAACATTAGTATCGGACGGAGCTTGGGGAACTTTTTTACAAGCTAAAGGTTTAAAACCAGGCGAATGCCCCGAGTTGTGGAATATAGAAAATCCAGAAGCTGTACTCGATATTGCCCGTGGGTACATTGCTGTAGGAGCTGATATGATAGAAACAAACAGCTTTGGCGGAAATTATTTCAAATTGAAAAATTTTGGACTTGAAGGTCGGGTTTATGAGATTAACAAACGTGCTGCCGAACTATCGCGCGAAGCTGCCGGAACAGTTAAATACGTACTCGGCTCCATTGGGCCAACAGGTAAAATACTGATGATGAGCGATGTTACTGAGGAAGAACTTTACAATGCTTTTAAAGAACAAGCAGTTGCATTGTACGATGGTGGTGCCGATGCATTGGTAATTGAAACTATGACCGCCATTGACGAAGCCGAAATTGCAGTACGTGCCGCACGTGAAAACACGCCTTGCGAAGTAATTTGCACCATGACTTTCGACTATCTGACAACGGGTGAATATCGCACCATGATGGGTGTTTCGCCTGCTGAAATGGTTACAGCACTTACCGCAGCAGGCGCGCATATTGTGGGTGCAAACTGTAGCAATGGCATCGAAGGAATGATTCGGATTACAGAAGAAATTAGGTTTGAAAACCAAGAAATTCCAATCCTGATACATGCCAATGCCGGAATGCCCGAACTACACGACAACTGTACAATTTTCCCTGAATCGCCTGAAATGATGGCCGGATTTGCTCAAAAATTAGCAAAAGCCGGTGCAAATATTATTGGCGGTTGCTGCGGTACAACTCCTGCACATATTCATAAACTTGTAGAAGTTTTGAAGAAATAATCAAAAAAAAATTTATCAAAAAAAATTATAAATCAAGCAATTGGTTTTACAATTTCAACTCGCATTCCCAAAGCAGCAATAAGTCGATAGAAAGCTCCGACACTTGGCGAAATAGCTCCATTTTCGATACGTGAGATATATGATTTGGTAGTCCCTGTACGTTGGGCTAATTCCGATTGTGTCATTTTTGCATCTTTCCGTGCTTGATGCAAAACCAAACCTGAATAGAAATCGTATGCACTTTGCTCAAAAAGGGTTCGTTCAGGCGTTCCATCCAAACCGTATTTTTTATCAAGAACTTCGCTATAGTTATTTATTTTGTTGTTGTTGTTTGTATTCATAATATTCGTTTTTTATTTTGATTGCTTTTTCAATTTCGTTGGATGGTGTTTTCTGTGATTTCTTTTGGAATCCATTAAATAGAACTACAATTTTATCGTCATCAAAAACAAAGAAAATCCTGTATATGTTCGAGTTATATTCAATCCGTAATTCATACACACTTTCACGGATAAATTTGATAAACTTTACAGGTAATCGATCTTGAGTTCTAAGTAAGGTCAACAAATAATCAACTTTTTGTTGTTCTTGATCTGATAATCCTTCGATAAAATCTTCAAAATATCCTCCAAAAGTAATAATCGTTCTATTCATGGCACAAAGATATAATAAGTTTAATGATATTGAAACATTTTGAAGAAATATTTCTAAAAAAAACGGACTCACCCCATAATCGAGGCAAGTCCGTTTTTCTATTTATTATTGGGGGCGCGACTTTAAGTCGCACTCCGAATAGTTTATAGCCAAAACTCTAATTCTGGTAAAGTGTAATTCCAGTTTCGAGAATAGTCGAAAGAAATCCGCTTCTGTCTTCATCTTTTTGAATTAAAACGGGTTCAATACGGCTATCGATATTACGTGTAAATTTATTTAACCGTTTGGAGAGTAACAGAAAGTCTCCATCTATCTTATTTACAATCACTGCAATATCGATATCACTATTTATTGTATGGTTTCCATTTGCATACGAACCAAAAAGTACAATTTTAAGCGGATGAAGTTGCTCACCCACTAATTGAGCATAGATTTTTGCGTGTTCTAAAGCTGTTGTTTTATCCAATGACATAATGTTTCTGTTTTAATAATCAACTCTTTACATCTATTTTCGGAGAGTGATTTTAATAATTGTTCCTTGTAAGTTGGATATCTTGCTTCAATATTCATCGGCACTAATTCTTCGATTAAATCCAATTGTTCTTCTGAAAATTTATTTAATAATTCGCATTCTTCAGCAAGCCGTTTCAAATTATGAACATAAGGTGGTGTTTGCTCAATTTTGGATGTAAAATAAGCTTTTAATATCTTTTCGACCGCCTGATGGCACATAAATCCAACATATAAATAACGTTTTCCATCCAACATTGTTTTTGAAGTTTCCATATCATAATCCGATATTTCAACCCAATATCTTACTTTTTCCACTTTATCCATTATTGAATATGCATAATTTATGTTTGCAAATATAATACATTTTTCAAAATAAGAGTTGTTTCAATCAAAAAATTAAAAAACGGACTCACCTCAAATCAAGGCAAGTCCGTTTTCTTTTTCTTAAAGTCTCCCCTTCGGGGAGATTTAGAGGGGCATTATTCTTCCAACAAAATATCCAAGATAGTACAAGCTGCTTTAGTCACAGGAGAACCCGGGCCAAAGATAGCTGCTACGCCGGCTTTGTACAGATAATCGTAATCTTGTGCAGGAATAACTCCACCTGCAATAACGATAATATCTTCACGACCCAGTTTTTTCAATTCGTCCATAACTTGTGGAACCAAGGTTTTGTGACCAGCCGCCAATGACGAAACGCCTAATACGTGAACATCGTTTTCGACGGCTTGTTTAGCTGCTTCGGCAGGTGTTTGGAACAATGGTCCCATGTCCACGTCGAAACCGCAGTCGGCATAACCGGTAGCTACAACTTTAGCACCACGATCGTGTCCGTCCTGACCCATTTTCGCAATCATAATGCGGGGACGACGACCTTCTTTCTGGGCAAATTTCTCGGTAAGCTCGCAAGCACGTTGGAAATTTGCATCGTTTTTAGTTTCTGATGAATACACGCCTGAAATTGTTCTAATGGTTGCTTTATAACGACCTGCAACTGCTTCGCAGGCATCTGATATTTCGCCCAATGAAGCACGCACGCGGGCTGCTTCAACGGCTAATTCTAACAAGTTACCGTTTCCGGTTTTAGCACATTCGGTAATGGCAGCCAAAGCAGCTTGTACAGCAGCTTCGTCGCGATTAGCACGCAATTGTTTCAAACGTTCGATTTGTTGAATACGAACCGCCGTGTTGTCCACTTCCAAAATATCAATTGGGTCTTCTTTTTCCAAACGATATTGGTTAACACCAACAATAATCTGATTTCCAGAGTCGATACGCGCTTGCGTACGAGCTGAAGCTTCTTCGATACGCATTTTAGGCACACCGGTTTCGATAGCCGCAGCCATACCTCCCAGTTTTTCCACTTCTTCAATCAACGCCCATGCTTTTTCAGCCAATTCGTTGGTCAACGATTCCACATAATATGAACCTGCCCATGGATCAACCTCACGACAAATATCAGTTTCTTGTTGGATATAGATTTGTGTGTTACGGGCAATACGAGCCGAGAAATCGGTTGGCAACGCGATAGCTTCGTCCAATGCATTGGTGTGAAGCGATTGCGTGTGACCCAACGCAGCAGCCATCGCTTCGATACAAGTACGACCAACATTGTTGAACGGATCTTGCTCTGTAAGCGACCAACCTGAAGTTTGCGAGTGCGTACGCAAAGCCAATGATTTTGGGTTTTTAGGGTTGAATTGTTTTACGATTTTTGCCCACAACATACGTGCAGCACGCATTTTGGCAATTTCCATAAAGTGATTCATACCGATAGCCCAGAAGAATGACAAACGTGGAGCAAACGAATCGATATCCATACCTGCATTTACTCCGGCACGAAGATACTCAAGTCCATCGGCCAAGGTGTAAGCCAACTCAATATCGGCAGTTGCACCAGCTTCCTGCATGTGGTAACCCGAGATAGAGATAGAGTTGAACTTAGGCATTTTTTGAGACGTAAACTCAAAAATATCAGCAATAATCTTCATCGAGAATTTTGGTGGGTAAATATAAGTGTTACGCACCATGAATTCTTTCAAAATATCGTTTTGGATAGTTCCGGCCATTTCTTCGAGTTTAGCGCCTTGCTCCAAACCTGCATTGATATAAAATGCAAGGATAGGAAGTACAGCACCGTTCATGGTCATCGAAACCGACATTTTATTCAATGGAATACCATCAAACAATACTTTCATATCTTCAACCGAACAGATAGACACACCCGCTTTACCAACATCACCAACCACACGTTCGTGATCGGCATCGTAGCCACGGTGTGTAGCTAAGTCGAATGCAACTGAAAGTCCTTTCTGACCAGCAGCCAGGTTACGACGGTAGAATGCATTTGATTCTTCAGCTGTAGAAAACCCAGCGTATTGACGGATAGTCCAGGGCTGCATGGCGTACATTACCGAGTAAGGTCCGCGTAAGTATGGAGGAAGTCCAGCAGCATAATTCAAATGCTCCATGCCGGTAATATCTTCCTTTGTATAAAATGGTTTCACCGGAATAAGCTCAGGAGTCAACCATGTACTTTCAACTTTAGGAGCTACATTCGTAGCCGTAATGTTTTTAATATCTATGTTTTTGAAATTTGGTTTCATGCTTTGCTTATTTTATTAATAATGAATTGAAGTTTTTCAATGTATCCAGCACATTCGATTTTACATTTACAAAATGTTCGATACCTAATGCTTTCAGCTCATCGATATTAGCAGGAGCACCTGCAACAACCAATATGGCTTTTCCTTTTGAAGCTTCGTAAGCTGCAGGGGCAAATTCTACATACTCATCGTCGCTCGAACAAAGAACAATAATATCAGCATTTGCTTCGAGAGCAGCATTTACACCTTCTTCAATGGTTTTGAAACCAAGATTATCAACTACATCGTAACCAGCACAAGCAAAGAAATTACACGAGAACTGTGCACGCGCCAAACGCATATTTAAGTTACCAATTGTCAACATAAATGCTTTTGGACGTTTCGCAGCAGCTTCGGTAGCAAAACGCAATGTTTCGAATTCGGAAGAAAGGCGTTGGATATTCAATTGTTCCACTCTATCATGACCGCAATTGCAATCAATTTGAGAAGCAACAACTTCCACTTTGGCACTAGCGACTTCGTTAAAGTTAGGAAACTGATTGGTACCCAACAATACTTCGCGACGACTCGAAGCGTTTTTCATACGTGCAATGGCTGTATTATTGATTGCTGTTTGAACCGTTCCGGCTTTAACTGCTGCAAGAAAACCACCTTCGTCCTCAACCGACAAAAAGATTTTCCAAGCCTGTGCAGCCAATTCGTTAGTCAATGTTTCGATATAATAAGAACCAGCTGCAGGGTCGGCTACTTTGTCAAAATGCGATTCCTCTTTCAACAACAATTGTTGATTGCGGGCAATGCGTTCCGAAAATTCGTCGGCATTTTTGTATGAACTATCGTAAGGAACAACTGTGAGTGAATTCACTCCACCTAATGCTGCGCTCATAGCTTCGGTTTGGGTTCGAAGCATGTTAACATTGGCATCGAAAATTGTTTTATTGAAAGTAGATGTTTCGGCATGAATATACATTTTAGCCGCACATTTACAAATACCATCTACAGTATGCGAACAAGTATCCTTTAGGCATTTAGGTTGATAAGCATCCACTATATTAGCCCAAAGCAATTTAGCTGCACGAAATTTGGCAATTTCCATAAAATAATTACCACCAACACCTAAATTGAATTTAATTTTTTTAGCAGCAATCGAAGTTTCAACACCTGCTTCCACCATCATCGAAAGGTACTGATTGCCCCAGGCCAAGGCATAACCCAATTCCTGAGCATCATACGCCCCTGCATTGCTTAAATCGATAGCATCAACATTCAATACACGGAAATGCGGAAGTTCTTTTACAGCCATAACAGCATATTTGCATGCCATTGTAATTTCCTGAACTGTAAGGTCTTTGCCCGAAGTAAGCATGCGGTGAATTGGGTCAACATGAATGGAACCCTTTACTTTTGCTAATTCGTAATTTTTCGATTTAAAATAATCGGTTAGGATAAATGCCAAATCGGCTGATTTACTGGCACAAACAATAAAATTAAGCTCTTCTGCTGTAGCTTCAATGTGTTTTAACAAATCGGCAATGGCTGCATCGGTAACATCTTGTTTGTTTAAAATAAAACCAAGCGAGGTACAACCCTTGCAAAGTACATCAAGCGCTTTTGTATTGGCTTGTTTCACGTCGGCAACAACAATATCCTGACGCACAAGCCATTCGTTGTTCTGTTTTATGCCACGAACGAATGGAAATTTACCAGGAACAACATCCGTTGTTTTCAGGTCTTCAATGTCCTCGGCCCGATAAAAAGGCTTTACAGCAAAGCCCTCATTTGTTTTCCAAACGAGCTTTTTATCAAAATCAGCTCCTTTCAGGTCGGCTGTAATTTTATCCATCCATTGCTGCGCACTAATTGATGGAAATTCAGCCAATAAATTTAATTTTTTTTCTACCATAATATATATTGATTTTCGAAATTTTCTAAGCGACTGCAAAAGTACTACTTAAAGTTTATTTTAATATCAATTTTTGGAAGAAAAATGGTATAATTATGGAAAATTTTCTTTATTAAGTGGTAATTAAAACTAAACTAAGCGGAATATATAATTGGATGTGCCATTATTCAAATCTTTTGGCCTTTAAAATCCGCACATTCTCTAATGGCCTGTCGAGTTCTCCCGTTTTAACACGCGTAATATTCGTAACAATTTCCAAGCCTTCAATCACTTCGCCAAACACAGTATAATTACCATCAAGGTGTGGTGTACCTCCTATTGTTGTGTAATCATTTCGTTGTTCATAAGTGAACTTTATGGAGCGCTTCTGTTCCAAAGCATTCAGTTCTGCATTGGTAAAGACTTTTCCTTTTACAATATAAAACTGACATCCCGATGAAGCTTTCTCTGGATTTGTATCATCTCCTTCTCGAGCTGCAGCCAAAGCCCCTTTTTTGTGATAATACTTGGGGTATACAAACTCAGCAGGAATTGAATAGCCTACATCTCCCGAACCCAAACTTGCCTTCAGATTGGCATTTTTAGAATCGGGATCGCCCGCCTGAATCATAAAATCAGCAATAACACGATGAAATAAAACGCCTTCATAAAAACCAGCTTCAACCAATTTCACAAAATTATCGCGATGTTTAGGCGTTTCGGCATATAATCTTACTTTAATTGTACCTTCGGTAGTTTTAAATTTAATAACTGGTTCCAAAACATTTTTTTTGGCACAAGTGCTTATAACCAAAAGACTTGCTAATAGCAACATGCAAAGTTTTTTCATTTAATTCAAGTTTTAAAAAATCTTTATAAATTATCTTTTGAATAATTTTAATTGCAAATATACGCAATATTTTTTACTGACTTTAAATATCGAAAAGACTATACCAAAAATCAAATGCATGTGATTAATAAAATAATTTCTATATTTGCAAACATTCTAATAATGAGTCCACTCCGAAAAGTCTGAGCAGACAGTTTTAATTGATTAATACTTTGGTTTAAAAAATGTCATATAACTGGGTAAATTTACCCAAAAAAGTTCTTTGAAATATTGCGTATATCATTA
>Ga0247844_1004669_pt1 | contig 18333 bp, 15 predicted proteins | sample LaCtaG_FD_192421 | JGI IMG/M metagenome (GOLD analysis project Ga0247844, IMG submission 192421) | Freshwater microbial communities from meromictic Lake La Cruz, Castile-La Mancha, Spain - LaCruzMarch201714.5m_1 | ecosystem: Environmental > Aquatic > Freshwater > Lake | place: Spain: Castile-La... | reverse complement strand
TCGAGTAATGGAGATGAAAATACCAAATGCCGGCAACAACCCTAACAGGGTATAATAAGTTAACCCTGATGATGTCAACATACATCTGTCATCCATAAATCCTCTATAAGTTAATAGTCCAACACGTGCCATCAATAACCAAAATCTTTTGATACCATTTAAATTATGTGCATTTGCACTCCATACCTTTTTAAAAAGAGTATTAAGCATCGTCCTCTCCTAATTCGCTTGTAAGCGACCCTATTTTTTCAAATTTTTCAATCTCTACTTCTGAAATAACCTCAAATTTTCGTCCTATTTTTTCGGTAGTCACATGAATCTCTTTAACATCTTTATACACTGTATCCATGTGTTTAGAGAGAGAATTCCACCTGCCCTGATACCGTTTGAATTCATTGGCAAGTTTTGCAAGCTCTAATTGAATGATGTGTGCATACTCCTCACGTTTAGCATTATTTAGCAGCACTTGAACCGTAGTCAACATAGCCATCAAGGTTGTTGGCGACGCTATCCAAACCCTTCTGCTTTGAGAATACTCAATAATATCAGAATGGTGTGCATGAATCTCAGCAAAAATAGCCTCCGCCGGAATAAACATAAAGGCCTCGCTTGCAGTCTCACCTGGGAGAATATACTTTGTTGCAATATCTGTAATATGCTTTTTCACATTCACTTTAAACTCTTTTAGCGCAAAATCTCGCTCGCTTTGCGTCAAGGTATTGTCCATCATTTTTCGATAATTTTCCAAAGGAAATTTCGAATCAATACTAATTGACCCCATAGGAGAAGGAAGAAATAAAATCGCATCCACCACTGTTTGATTAGAAAGTTTATATTGCAATGCATAAACTGAACTATTTTTCTCACCAAATACCGTCTTTAAAATATTAGACAACTGCACCTCTCCAAATATTCCTCGGCTTTTCTTATCTGTTAAAATATCTTGAAGTGAGATAATCTCCGTTGAAAGGCCATCAATTTTTTTCTGTGCCTCATCTATTTTAGAAAGTCTCTCTAATATTGAGGTGAAGGTCTGCTTGGTTTTTTCAAACCCCTCGTTGAGTCTCTCTTCAACTTTCAAATTTATTTTGTCTAAACGGTTCTCAATCAAACTGCTTAACTGTTCAAAATCTCTTTTCAAAGTCAGTTGCATGCTCTCTCGAAACTCTACCAACTTCCTCTCGACGTGAGTCGAAAGTGTTGAAAACTCTTTTGACAGATTCAATTCAAATTTTGCCAGTTTTTCCATGCTTTTTTCACTGTTTTCATTCAATACTCTATGTGTGCCTAAAAAACCCTCTAATAGGGTCTTTTCTAATTTCAAATTCAATGTATCAAGAAACTGCTTTTCACTCAGCTCTAATTGCATCAGGCGCGCTTCAATTTTTTCATAACTGTTACGTCTGCCTTGAAGAAAAATCAATATAATTGCCACCACGAGAAGTACAATTATCACCAATATACCTAATTCACTACCCATTATTTTCTACCTTTCTTTATTTTCTCCACAAGAAAGTTCCATATTTTATGCCATTTAATTCCGGAAAGGAAATTAATAATCATCTTTTTTCCACCTTTTTCTTTAATTATAACACTTTATTTTCTAATATTACATATAATTTTTGAATAAATTTAATTTTTTCGAATATTTCTTGTTTTTTTAAGTTTTTACCTCTATAATAATAGTATCAATACTTTAAGGAGTTTTTATGGAGATTTACCATTTTTCTTTTCAAAATGAAAATGAGTGGCATGAAAAAAAATGGCTACTTAAATATTTAAACCCACTTGAACAAGAGAGAGTATGTCGATTGTATCAAGACAAACACAAGCTCGCTAAGCTATACTCTCTGCTATTTCAACGCTATATTTTAGCTAAATCCCAAAATATAGCGCCTACCTCTATCTCATATAGCTTCAATGAAAAGGGAAAACCTAAACTAAACAGCTCAACACTATATTTTAATCTCTCAAACTCTGGAAAACATATTGTTATCGCTCTCGATAATCAAGAGATTGGGATTGATATCGAGGAGAGCAAAAACGTTGATTTAGACATCGTTGACCGATTTTTCTCACATAGTGAAAAAGTTAACATTTACGCTCATCAAAATCCCGAGAAAAGATTTTTTGAATACTGGACCTTAAAAGAGGCCTTTCTCAAGTGTATTGGAACGGGTCTTTCTAAACCCCTTAGCAGTTTTACAGTTATGAGCGTTAACCACTCTACCTCTTCTTACCGTATAGAAACCGATGAAAAACACTATTTTTTATCACTTTTTTATATCAACTCTCATCTTCCTTTAGGAATTTGTAGTGCTAGTCCTTTTGAACTTCCTTCTGTAATCTCAATTTCAGGTGAATGCTTAGAAGCGTTTTATAAAAACTCAGATACACCTTGAAGTTAAAATAAAAAAAGTGTGTCGCTGAAAAAAACTTTCAGTGACACACTTTTTTAATACCCTTCTACCGTTTGATACTCTGGTGCATCATACACAATTGTTTGATTACGACCTTTACCTTTTGCAATATAAAGTGCCTTATCTGAAATTTTTATCGCATCTTCAATGCTTTCGCCTCCTTGAGCTAAAAGTGTTGTCACGCCGATGCTTACAGTAACTTTTATTTCATCTCCTTGATATATAAAAATACGTTCCTCTATTGATCGACGAATTCTTTCTGAAACTTTTACGCTGTTTTCTAAATCACTTCCAACGAGTGCAATCAGGAACTCCTCACCACCATAACGACACACAATATCCTTTGCCCTTAAATCAAATGAGAGCATTTTTGCAATCTCTTTTAAAACAAAATCGCCGCATCCATGACCATACGTATCGTTGATTTTTTTAAAATAATCAATGTCTAACATAATAAACGAAAGAGTCTTTTGCTTTACAATCGCCCATTTATACTCCTCTTGAATATAATTCATCCCAAATAGACGGTTATATATCTGAGTCAATCCATCTAACTCTGCCACATCAATTAACTGGCTATGAAGCAACACATTTTGAAAATAGAGCGACGTGTGATAAAGATAGTGTTGAATTTTTTTATTTTGGTGTAGACTTAACGTTGGAAAATCTCCTATTAACACAATAATTCCAACTAATGTCCCATTTTGTTCAAAAAGTGGAATAATGTTCATTTGTTCACTACAATATTTTCTCTCTACCTCACCTTCAAAAATTTCAACAGGAGCATCATAGAGAGTCGGATACTCTAAAATCCCCTTCGATACCATATTTTTTTCAATAACTTCCAAAAATTCTGAACTCTCTTTAACCAATTTGTAGGGAGCTTTTAACCCATCGCTACCCACAATTTTAAGCTCCCCACCAATCTTTGCATATACTGCCGAAAATTTGGCATTTAATAAAGTTAAAAATTGATGTGAAATAGTATAGGAAAGAATTTCAAGCTCAATCTCTTTTGCTAAGCTCTCTTGATACTCTTTTATCTTTTCACTTAACTCCAATTGCATCAAAATATTTTCTGTTATTTGGTTAAAACTGACCTGTACCTCACCAATTAAATCCGCACTTGAAACCGCAATCGTATATTTCTCTCTGTCTATAGACTTTGCATCAAGATAAGAGAGCTTCGCCACACCATCCATCGCTCTCTTTAAGCTTTTCAACTCTTTTTGAATGAATATTTTAAAAATACCATAATTCGCCAATCCAAGAAGCATCCCCGCGCCAATACAGAGTAGAAAAAACATTCTCTCCATGTTCACTTGCGTTGTAGCAAGTTCATTAATGAAAAAAGGTATTGATGCCCCTACAATAATTCCTACTAATATTATCGCATAATAATACTCTTTAATTGCACTCCGATTACGTTTAAAATGCTCATTTTTTTTCTTCTTCATATCCCCCCCTTTTTTCATTATTTTCCTAATAAAAGTTCATACAATTTAGGTTTAAACTGATAACTCTCTCTCAGTGTTTCAATCTCGCTTAAACATCGGTTTTTAAATACTTGTGAAGACGCACTCTCCTGCTTAACAGCTCGAATTAAGATATTCTTTGGAGAATGTGAAATATCAACAAATTCTAACAGCTGAGTTTGATATCCTGAATACTCTAATAGTGCTCCTCGTATTGCATCGGTTGCGAGCGAACAAAATCTCTCCTTGATAAGACCGTAGCGCCCCATTAAATCGCCGCTAGAACTCAGTTGTCCATTTAACTCATGTTGACAACACGGAATAGCAAAAATCATCTTCGCCCCCCATGAGATAGCATGATAAATAGCAAAATCTGTCGCTGTATCACAGGCATGAAGTGATATTACCATATCAATTTTATCAGAACTTTCAAAACTTTTTATATCACCAACTTGAAATTTTAAATTTTTATATCCATATTTTTCGGCTGTGGCATTACATCGTTTTATGACATCTTCTTTTAAATCCAGTCCTGTAATATGAGCTATTTTTCCTTTAACTTCAGTCAAATAATAATAAAGAATAAAGGTAAGGTAGGATTTCCCGCAGCCAAAATCCACTATTCTAATCTCACTCTCAGAATACTTTGAAATAGCATCATCAATGAGTTCAACAAATCGATTGATCTGTTTAAACTTATCAAACTGCTTTTGAATAATCTTTCCTTCACTGCTTAAAATTCCCAAATCAATCAAAGGCTCAATTTTAAATCCCTCTTCTAAAATATACGTTTTTTTCCTGTTATTGTCTAATTTCCCCTCAATTTTACTCTTTAAGTTTTTTTGCGAGAGTTTGACCTTATCACTTTTCGAAATCATATAGTGATAATGAACTCTCTCTGTCCAGATATTCAGTTGTAAAAACTCACAGTTTAAATAGTGTGTCACCCTATCAAGTAGATCTTCACGTTCAATATTTTCATGAAATACTTGAGTTTTAGTATATTTTTCAATTTGATATTTTCCCAAAGATTTTATAAAATGAATGCTAATTTTCTTAAATTCTTGAGAACTCTCTCTCGCTTCACTCAGTATTGCTTTTACAATTGTCTCGCGTGCATGAAATGCACTTAAATCTAATCTTTTTTCATCCATTTTCATTGCACCTCGTTTCTTATTTTATTGTACCATAAAATCAATTTTTTCTATCTATTTTTTTCGTTTTTTAACTTGAATTAATTTAAACTTGATGTTATACTATACTTAGTAAAACATAATGACATAAAAATTAAGGAGAACTCATGGAGACTTCACTTGACATTATTAAGGATTCTACTCTCACTTATGAACAAACAGTGATAAATTTAGCACGTTTTGCAGAGAACACACTCTCTCCAATCGCTTACAACAGAACTGAAAAACACTTTCTTGATACATTAGCAATTTGCGACATGTATGAAGGCAATGCACCTTACCGCCCTCGCTACATCATTGTTGATTTTGAAAAATATATTAAAAATGGCTCACAATTCCTTAAAATTGCGCCACCTAAAACGTTGCAAGAGGCTACGACTGCTTTAATGATTCTATACCGTCATATCCCTTCTATCACCTCTTTTCCTGTTTATATTGGCGACTTAGATGCGCTTCTTGAACCTTTTCTTGGAACAGAAGAGAACGAAGAGAGTGATTATCAAACGATTAAACTGTTTCTGCTTATGATTGATCGAATGATTACCGATTCGTTTTGTCACGCCAATTTAGGACCCTTACCTACCCGCGCAGCTAAATTAATACTTCGCGCAACAACTGAATTGGATACTGCCATTCCTAATTTAACCTACAAGTGGAGCGAATCTAGCTGTGATGCACTCTCTTTAGAGGCTATCACAACAGCACTTAAGACTGCAAAGCCTAGTTTTGCCCATCATGCACAATTCACAAAAGATTTTAAGGGAAAATATGCCATTGCAAGTTGCTACAATGGATTAAAAATTGGAGGTGGAAGTCATACACTCGTTAGAGTTAATTTAGCTCACGCTGTAAAACATGCCACCTCTAAGGAACATTTTCTAGAAACCATTTTACCGGAAGTTGTAAAAGCTACTGCAACCATCATGGATAAACGGGTTAGATTTCTTGTTGAAGAGACACCTTTTTTCCATACGAACTTTCTTGTTAAAGAAGGGCTTATCTCACTTGATAATTTCACAGCAATGTTGGGAATGGTGGGTCTCGCTGAGTGCGTAAACACCTTGCTCAATGCAACACAACAAAGTGAAAGATTTGGCTATAGTGACCAAGCCAACGCATTAGCCCTTGAGATTGTTCAAACCATGAACCGTATCACACAAGAACATCATGCCCCGTATTGTTTAGGAAGTGACAACCACTATGTATTGCATGCGCAAGTGGGTATTTCAAGCGATAAAGGCATTTCGCCAGGATGTCGAATTCCTGTTGGTGAAGAACCCGAAATTATAGAACACATTATCAAATCCTCACCTTTCCATCCCTATTTCCCAAGTGGGATTGGTGATATTTTTGTTTTCAACCAAACATATGAAGAGAATCCCCAAGCAATACTAGATATTGTTAAAGGGGGGTTCGAACAAGGTCTTAGATACTTTTCACTTTATGGTGCGAATACCGATGTGGTGAGAATTAGTGGGTACCTCGTGAAGCGTAGTGAACTCAAAAAACTCGATAATCATGATGCTGTATTAAATGATGCTACTGTTTTAGGACAAGGTGGACGAGATAACTTAAACTCTTTAAGTCGAAAGGTTCGCTAATGCATATCAATACCATACTTATGAACTCAAATGTTGATGGTCCTGGTAACAGAATTGCTATTTTTCTTCAAGGGTGCAATTTTAACTGTAGCTATTGCCATAATCCTGAAACCCTATCCCTTTGCAAAAATTGTGGTCATTGCGTTTCTCAGTGTAACTATAAAGCACTCACTCTTCTTGATGGAACCATCCACTTTTCAGCAGCGCTCTGTCAAGGGTGCGATGAGTGTGAAACACACTGTCCTCACAACTCGACACCTAAAAGTTTTGAACTTACTCCTCAAGAGCTTTACAATTCCATCAAAAAATATCTGCCCTTTGCTCAAGGAGTTACTTTAAGTGGAGGCGAAGCATGTTTACAATCTAGAGATATCGAACACTTCTTTTCCCTATTAAAGGAACTGCACCCCAACAAAACACGGTTTATCGATACCAATGGTTCTATATTACTTGAACCTTTGGAAACTTTATGCACTTTAACAGATAAATTCATTATTGACCTTAAGGCTATTGATGAACACGAACACACTCATCTTACCGGGTCTTCTAATAAAAATGTTATACAAAATATTCTTTTCACCAAAAAATTGAATAAAATATATGAGATTAGAACTGTTCTCACTCCGCTCATTAACTTTGAGAATACAGCACATTTTGTCGCCACTCTTCTCTGTGGGAGTAATATACCCTATCAACTCATCCCTGTTCAAAAACATGGTAACTTTAAAACTCATATTGAACCCGTCGAAACTGACTCTATTGAAAAAGTTCTAGTTCAAACACAACGAATTCATCCATTAACCTACAAAAGAAATTTAACCTAAAAAATCCCCGATACAAAATGTATCGGGGATTTTTTAATTTTCATTCAATTGATTTTCAGAGAGGGTCTCTCCTGGTTTAACCATGGTTTTCAAACTTGCAATCACACGAGAATTTGAAGAAAGCCCTGATGTGATTTCCACCTCGCTGTCATTACTCGCTCCTACAGTAACATCTGTCTTAACAACACTGTTATTTTCATCTAAAGTATAAACATAATTTTGACTTCCATTTTTAAAAATAGCACTCGCTGGAATAACAAAAGCATTATCTTTATTGTCTAAATCTATATTGACTTTCACTTTATAGTTCGGTTTCAATACATTGTCTTGATTGTCTACAGTTAAAATAACTGTAATGAAATTGCCGTTAAGGGCTTTTCCATCTACATTCGAAACAACACCCCCTATTTTACTCACCTGAGCATTAAAAACTTTATTTAAATCAGAAGCTTCGACTTGCGCTGCATCTCCAACATTAACCTTTTCAATGTATTTAGAAGGAACGAGAACCTCTAACTGCATTTTCCCTGTATCCACAATTTCGAAAATTTTGCTATCTCGAGATGTATCTAAAACAGTTCCCGAAGCTGCCGCGGAAGTAACAATCCCATCAACAGGGCAAGTAATTCCATTAGCCACTTGCGAATAGGTCATTTGCATGTTAGTAAGATTCATCTGTTGCTTCTTCAAATCATAACCCAATTGTAATTTTTGATAATTATTATCTTCAACTTGCTTATCATACTCTTTTTGGGCATTGATGACAATATTTTTTTGCTGGTTGATACTTTGAACCGCTACACGCACTTTGAGTTGCTCAGAACTATATTTTTGATAACTTGAATTTGCAGCCATCTCTGCAGAATTGAGCTCTGCTTGAGCTTTATTAAAATCAAATTTTGTGATTAACCCTTTATCATAAAGCCCTTTAGTAGAGGCAAATGTCTGTTTTGCTGTGAGGAGTTGCTCTTGCTGAATATCGTTATCACGTTTAAGTAGTGGAAGGCTCTGCTCCTGAATTTCTAAATCATTTTGAAGTTGCACCAACTTCAACTTCTCATTATCTACATCCGTAGTTGTAAGTGTCTTAGAAAGCTGGTTAATCTGAGCTTCAATTTTTTGAATATCTACTTGACTTGCAAGAATTTGAGTCTGTAGAGAACGAATATTTTCAGGTGTATACTGGCCTATCACTTCACCCTTAGAAACAATATCTCCACTAACCACGTTGACGCGTTCTAAAGTGAATCCTGCTGTACCATAAATTGTTATCGTTGATTTTGAAACCGTCTCTCCTTGAAGAGAGACGCTGTTCCCTAAATTTTTGATTACAGGCATAACCACTTTAACTTTATACCCTTTAAGTGTGGTATCTTTTTTCATCATAACAATGGTTGCGCCAATCACAATCAAAACTATGAGTGTAATACCACCTATAAGCAACTTCTTTTTTTTCATATTAATTTTCATAACTTCTCTCCCCGTTTTAAAACAACTGGCTCTTATCCCAATTTTTCAATACAAATGATGGCCCATGCCCTGGATAAATGAGTGTCTCCTCGGGCAGAAGATCAAAAAGTCTTAAAATTGAACGTTTTAAATCCTTATGATTTGAAGTCGGCAGATCAGTTCTTCCAAATCCATGAGCAAATATCAAATCTCCTACGATACAAGAGTTTAACTCTGGGATATAGAAAATCATCTCTCCCTTCGTGTGCCCTGGCATGTGATAAGCAATGATTCCATATTTATCAATCATTTCGCCATCTTTAATTTTGTAAAGGTTAAGTTCACTCTCTTTTTTAGAAATAATCATTTGAAACATTCCACCTAAATTGAGTTCTGGCTTCTCAAGAAACTCAACTTCATCCTTTCCAATGTAAATTGGAAAATTCTTATCACTCTTTACAATTTCATTTAAAGCAGTAATATGATCAAAATGTCCATGTGTAAAAAATACTGCTGCTAAATTTGCCTCTTTTTTCTCAATGTATGCAAGCTGCTCTTCAATGGTAAAGTCACCCGTATCAATCAAAATCGCCTTCTCCCCTATCAACAATACATAAGAATTGGTTTGAATAGCCCCTAGTTCAAAACAGTGTAGTTTCATCTTTCCTCCATATTATACGTTAAATCTAAAGTATATCACATCACCATCTTCAACAATATACTCTTTTCCTTCTAGTTTCATTGCGCCCTTCTCTTTAACCCCGTTCCAACCATTGTACTTTTCAAAATCTCCAATTTTAGCTACTTCCGCACGAATAAACCCTCTTTCAATATCACTATGAATCTCTGATGCAGCCGCTGGAGCTTTGGTATTTTTCTTAATAGTCCACGCTCTCACCTCTTGTACACCTGCAGTAAAATAGGTTATCAAATCAAGAAGCTTGTATCCTGCGCGAATCAGCTTATCAAGACCAGGTTCATCCACACCTAAATCTGTTAAAAACTCCATCTGCTCTTCAGGTGTTAAATCAATCAGTTCTGATTCAACTTGAGCTGAAATTGTAATAACCTCAGACCCTATTGTCTCAGCATATGTTCGTACTTTTTGAACAAATTCATTCTCTGTAGCAAGCTCTGTTTCCGCAACATTTGCAGCAAAGATCATCGGTTTTAGTGTTAAAAATTGATATGGCTTTACAACCTCTTGCTCATCAGAAGTCATTGTAAACTGCTTTATCAGTTGTGAACTTTCAAGATGTGCTTGAAGTTTCTCAAAAAGATCTACCAATATTTTAGCATCTTTATTTCCACTTCTTGCTAACTTTTGATTTTTTACTAAATTTCTCTCAACAGTATCTAAATCTGCTAGAATTAACTCTGTATTGATAATATCAATATCTCTAATCGGATCAACACTTCCTTCTACGTGAATAATATTCTCATCTTCAAAACATCTCACCACTTGGCAAATTGCAGCCGTTTGACGGATATTCGAAAGAAATTGATTTCCCAATCCCTCTCCCTTAGAAGCACCTTTGACAAGTCCTGCAATATCTATAAATTCAACGGTTGCAGGTGACACCTTCTTTGGCACAACAACTTTAGAGAGTATTTCAAGACGTTTATCGGGAACTGTAACAATTCCAACATTAGGCTCTATGGTACAAAATGGATAATTTTGTGACTCTGCATTCATTGCCTTAGTAATTGCATTAAAAAGAGTAGACTTACCTACATTTGGAAGTCCTACGATTCCTATTCCTAACATTTTTTCCCTCACTTTTAAATAGATTATAGTACTATTATATCAAGTTTTTACATATTTTTATATAGTGAATTATTTCCCCTTCCGCAATTTCACTTAACACTTACTAATTTAGTTACTGTCGCCATTAAAAAAATAGAGTCTTAAAATAGCTCACGCTATTGAAAAGACCCCACTTATTCTGCACTATAAGACCCTTTGCACCGCTTTCATACGGCTAGGGGTATATTCTTGAAAGCCTATTGTCTTTTATTTTCATTATATTCCTGATTTATACTCAGTAAAAACTACATGCTTTGGCTGAGCCACTTTGCTCTCATCGAGTGTTTTTAAAAGCCATGCCATATTTTTTCCAAGATTTTCCATGGTCACCATACCCTCACCATCTTGCTCAACTTCTCCAGCAGCTAGTCCAAATCCCATATTCCAATAGCTTGAACCCACCACAATCATCTGATTGATGGTGAAAAAACTGTTAAGCGAGTTAAAGGTATGCATGGCTCCATTTCTTCTTACAGCCACAATAGATGCTCCAATTTTCCGTGCTAAAATATCTGAATTTGCCTTAGCAAGTAGGCTGGTTCTATCTATAAAACACTTCATCTGCCCACTCATATCCGAACAATATACAGGAGACCCTAAAATAATAGCATCCGCTTCTATCATTTTTTGAAAATAGGTATTCACATTATCTCCGGCGATGATACACTTTTTATCTTGATTTTCCATACATTTAAAACACGCGATACACCCACGAATATTCTCTGTTCCCACTTGAATCAGTTCCGTTTCTATTCCCTCTTTTTCGAGCTCACAAAACACCTTTTTTATCATAATTTCTGTATTTCCACCCACTCTTGGACTTCCATTAAATGCAACAACTTTCATCTTCTTATTCCTTTCAAACTTTAATACTTCACTTTAGTATAACATAGTTTTAACTTTATTGATTTTTTTACAATGAAAAGGAGTGCTATATGCACCCCTTTTTAATTAATCTCTATTATAAAGTTTTGTGATATGCTTGAAAAAGTCATACATATCTTCAGATAAATCATCAAAATCAAAACGCCACTGCCAGTTTCCTGAAGCTACCGAAGGAACATTCATACGCGCCTCATCTCCACACCCAAGTAAATCTTGCATTGGGATAATTGAAAACACCGCTGTTGAAGCCGTTGCAGCGCGAATAAAATCTTTTAAAATGGTCTCTTCTTTTGCATTCAAATAATCTTTTGCAAAATTCTGATCACTTGTCTTAGCAGCTTTATACCATCCAAGAAGCGTTTGATTATCATGTGTTCCCGTATATACGACACTGTTAATTGGATACATGTGAGGCAAGAAATTTACTGCAGGTTCTGCACTGTCAAAAGCAAATTGTAATATCTTCATCCCAGGAAAATTAAAATCATCTCTTAATTTCTCAACATCTGGAGTAATTACTCCTAAATCCTCTGCTAATATTGGCAATACTCCTAATTGGTTTTTAATCTCACTGAAAAGCTCATACCCACGAGCAGGTAACCACTCTCCATTAATCGCTGTTGTCTCTCCAAAAGGTACTGCCCAATACCCTGCAAACCCTCTAAAATGGTCTACACGAATATAATCAAACAGTTTAAGCCCTGCTTTACATCTATCAATCCACCATTTAAAATTACTCTCTTTTAGCTTATCCCAATTGTACAAAGGATTTCCCCATAGTTGCCCTGTTGCTGAAAAGTAATCTGGAGGAACTCCTGCGACCTTAACAGGTCTTCTCTCTTCATCAAACATAAACATCTCTGCATTTGCCCACGCATCTGAACTATCAGAAGATACATATATCGGCATATCTCCTACAATTTTTACCCCTTTACTGTTTGCGTAAGTTTTTAATTCCTCCCACTGTTCAAAGAATAAAAATTGAATGAATCCATGGAAATCAATCTCATAAGAGAGTTTATCTCTAAAGAAGTCTAAAGTCTCGGATTTTCTTATACGAAGGTCAGTTTCCCACTCAAGCCATGATTTTCCGCCATGTTCTTTTTTAAGTGCCATGAAAAGCGCATAATCATCTAACCACTCACGATTTTGAAGTTGGAAAAATTCTACTTTATCTCCATTCAAATGAGACTTACCCGCTCTAAAATTTTCAAAAGCCTTATAAAGTAGAGGGATTCTCTCGTTATATAAACGTCCAAAATCAATTCTGCATGCTCTCGGTTGCTTTGCTGGAAGCTCTTGCTCAGAGAGTAATCTATACCCTACCAATTTTTCTAAACTGATAAAATATGGGTTTCCAGAAAATGCTGAGAAACATTGATACGGAGAATCTCCATAACCTGTTGGTCCCACTGGACATAGCTGCCAAATTTTTTGCCCCATACTTGCTAATAAATCTACAAATTCATAGGATTCTTTTCCCAATGTTCCAATTCCATACTCATTCGGTAAACTTGATAAATGTAACAAAACACCACTACTTCTTTCAAATTCCATATATACCTCCATGATTTTTTATTTAAAACATGGTACACATGAGTCGTGTACATCCATTCTATACGTTATGCATCATAAGAAGCGCACACGCTCCTACGATTCCCGATTCATTCCCAAGTTTTGAAGGAATAATTTTTAAATTCTCATAGATTGCTGCCATCGTATATTTTTGCATTCTATCACGAAGTCCATCAAATAGAATATCCCCTGCTAAACTCATTCCACCACCAATGATGATGATTTCAGGATTTAAAATATTCGCAATATTCGCAATCCCTTTTGCAAGATAATTCAATTCATAATCCACCAATAACAGTGCAAATTTATCACCTTGTTTTGCACACTCAAAAATATCTTTAGCTGTTACTTTTGTGATATCACCTCCACAAACATCCCAAAGCATTGTGCTATTGTTCACTTCCATTCTCATTCTAGCTTCTCTCTCAAGCGCTACAGAAGAACAGTATGCTTCCCAACATCCGTATTGTCCGCATCCACAAAGTTTTCCATAAAGTTCTCCAGAACTTTTTATTTTCATGTGCCCAACTTCAGCTGCTGCACCATTTGCTCCCGATACCAGTTTTCCATCAATGATGATTCCACCACCAATTCCTGTCCCAAGAAAAATTCCAAGTATATTTTTATACCCAATTCCTGAACCAAGCCATGCTTCACCCATTGTACCGCAGTTTACGTCATTTCCAATTCTAACTGTCATTTTTGTCTCTTCTTCAAGACGCTTTTGAAGCGGATACTGCTCAAATCCTGGAATATTCGCACAACTGAACACAATCCCTGTGTCTGTATTTGTCGGACCTGGAACTCCTACTCCAATTCCCATCACATCATCTCTTGACGCCTCTACATCAAACATCAACTCACTAATGACAGTTTTAATACTTTCAACAACATGTTCAGCTCCAGCTTTACTAGTTATTACCTTTTTCTCACTTAAAATTTTACCCTCTAAATCGGTAATTCCCGCTTTAATCGTTGTTCCACCGATATCAATTCCAATAATGTATTTTTCTGTACTCACTTTCGCCTCCTAATAAATATATTCTAATTTAACGCTTATAATCCGTTTATAAGCTGAAAATTTTATGATAAAAATTCTCTTTCACGTTTGGATGAATAGATATTCCTGACTTAATAATTGGCGTCTTAAAATCCACCACTTGTGCACGGGGTAAAATTCTGCAATTTCTCTCAATAATGGTATTAGAAGGTATATTAACAAATTTCCCAATAATATTCAACCCTATCGACAAAAGTGCTGGAACCTCATAGTTGGGAATTTCAACCTCGCCCACTCCAATTTGACAGCCTTCACCAATAACACAGTTTTTATCAATAATCGTATCTTCAATTTTACAGTTTTTCTTAATAACCGTTTTGTTAAGTATGACGCAATTTTTTACAACTGCCCCTTCTTCTATGATAACATCTGAGGAAATAACGCAATTTTCAATGCTACCTTTAATGATCGCTCCACTTGATACAAGAGAGTTAATACATTTTCCTATAGCCCCAAACTTAACAGGGGGTGATGTAGAGGCCGTTGTTAAAATTTTAACATTTTGGTCATAAACATCGATAGGAGGCTGTTCCTTTGTAAGTTCTAAATTAGAACGCCAATACTCCTCAACTGTTCCCACATCCTTCCAAAATCCTTCAAATGTGTGTGCCAACACCTTATATTCGTTTATGATTTTAGGTAAAATATCCCGCCCAAAATCTGAAAGTCCTTGTGGACCACAATATTTTAATAATATTTCTATTAAAACTTCTGTTTTAAAAATATATATTCCCAATGATGCAAGATTGGATTTTGGAACGTCAGGTTTCTCTTCAAATTCCAAAATTTCATCCTTTCTATTCTTAACAACCATTCCAAAACGTTTGCTTTGACTCTTATCCACTTCAGCAACAACTACTGTAACATCAGCATTTTTTTCCTCATGTTGCTTAAAAATAGGCTTATAATCCATTACACAAATCTGATCCCCTGGCAGTACTAAAACATACGCAGGACGCCTCTCAATAATATAACCTAAATTTTGATATACAGCATTTGCTGTTCCTTCATACCAAGGCTTATTGAATTTTTGATAGGGGGATAAAATGGTAACACCATTTTCACGATCTAAATCCCATGCTTTTCCTATTCCAACATGCTCTGTTAACGAGCGTGGAAAATACTGAGTCATGATTCCTACTGTAAAGATATCAGAATTAACACAATTACTTAAGACAAAGTCAATAATACGATACTTTCCACCGAAAGTTACCGCAGGTTTTGCTCTATCATACGTCAATAAATCTAATCTTGTTCCACCACCACCAGCTAAAATCATAGCCACTGCACGCGTTTTGAATTTTTTGTCCATTTTGACACCTTTTGATTTTTTTTTAACCACTTATATTATATCTAATCGCTTGTGTAAAATCTAGTACTATTTTCACATTTTATTGATTTTCTTCTGTAGGTGTGTTAAAATTATTTATAATTATACTTTTTGGAGGAGACATGAAACGTAGTTTATCGGGAATTCAACCCAGTGGAACCCTACATTTAGGCAACTATTTCGGAGCTATTAAGCAATTTATCACGACACAAAATGAGTTTGAAGGGTTTTATTTTGTTGCAAATTTACACTCCCTTACTTCAAATCCTCAAAATTTAGAAAAAAATAGTCTAGATGTTGTACTCGACTATCTCGCACTTGGACTCAATCCAGAAAATTCAACCATTTTTTTACAATCAGATGTTCCTGAGCATGTTGAGCTCTACTGGTATCTTTCCAATGTTACACCCATGGGACTTTTAGAGCGCGCCCACTCATACAAGGACAAGACAGCACGTGGAATTGCTGCAAATCATGGACTCTTTTCCTATCCTGTGCTTATGGCTGCTGACATTTTACTTTATAATGCTGACTTCGTCCCTGTTGGAAAAGATCAAAAGCAACATTTAGAGATGACGCGCGATATCGCAATTAAATTTAATCAGCACTACGGCGAGACATTTAAGCTGCCTGAGCCTCTCATAAATGAAGCTTTGCAGGCTGTTCCTGGTACCGATGGTCAAAAAATGTCCAAAAGTTATGGCAATACAATTGATATCTTCGCTCAAGGAAAGGTGCTTAAAAAACAGGTCAATGCTATTATGACGGATTCTAAAGAGCTTGAAGAGGCAAAAGACCCTACAACGTGTAATATTTTCAAACTCTATGAGCTTTTTGCAACCCCTTCTCAAATTTCTGATTTACGCGAAAAATATTTAGGGGGAAATTTTGGGTACGGTCACGCTAAAAAAGAGCTTATCGAAGTCATCGAACACCATTTTAAGGATGCTTACGCAAAAAGAGCTGAACTTGAAAAAAATATGGACTATGTATACTCCGTATTAAAAAATGGCGCAATGAAAGCGAGAGATATCGCAAGTCCTAAAATGGCAGAAGTGAGAAAGAAAATCGGCATTATCACAACCCTATAAAATCAAAAGCGAATAGAATTTTTTCTACTCGCTTTTTTGTCGTTTATATCCCTTACTTAAAATGCCATCATGGTCTCCGTTGCCTCAAAGAGTGTCGAATTTTGCCCTAAATGTTCTACCCCTGCATCTAGATAGGTAATATGTGAGCTATGCTCATGATAGTTTAAACTCTCACTCCCCTCTTTAACAATCACCCGCCAAAATTGATGAAATACCACAATCCTATCCTTATGAATTCCCAGATAGAGCATCACATGTCCTGGTCGATGTAAAATGGTCTTAAATGGAGTCGCTAACTCCTTGATTTTATCCCTCTTCTCTTGAGTACTCATGCCTTTTAGTGAAATTATTTGACCATTTTTTACTTGATCTCTTGAATTTCGATTGATAAATATACCAAAACACGCAAAATAATCTTTCAACGTTGCGCTGCAATCTCGATATTGATACATCCCACCCCATCCATAAGGCTTTTGAATGAGTTGTGACACAATTGACATCACCTCTATTTTTCCAAATTTGAGAGGAAAGGCTGCCATATTGCTTTCTACTGACGCTATTTTATACTCAACTCTTCCTTCAAAATCCTTAATTGGGATTAAAATACTACCCATACTTGCCTCATGCATTGGAAAAATAGATCCTAAAAATGCCGTTTCACTGTAGTATCCTTGAGCATAAAGAGGTGTCTCATCACGAGTAATAACACCATAATTCTCTATTCCCATAATATACGCAGACTCACTTTCACTAACACACCCAATATCCACCGTTTCTATCCAAGCAAAATTATGCGACGAAGTAACACCATACGACCATCGGCCATTTTTAGTTCTCCCCAGTATTTTAAATGGAGTGCCTAGCACAATCATGCTCTCTTGAAGCATATCAAAGGGATAATCGTGAGCATTTTCAAAAAGGGGTTTTATCGTGGGTAAAATTCTTAAGTTCGAGTTCCGTGTCACCACGGCATTTTTCCCCTTTTGTTCAAAACTTTTCCACTCAATTCCCTCTTCTAAACTCTCATAAAAGGCTTCCCCATGAGCAAATAGATTTTCATCCACCCACTTCCGCCCCTTCAACCATAAGATTTTCTCCTCTATTTCCTGTAAATCCACTTTAAATTCCTCGTGCCACACTCTATAGTATGCTTTAAAAAAGGATTCCTTATCTATTTTTAACTCCGGATAGGAGTCACTCCAATAAAACTCAAAATTTTGTGCTAATTGGGTTTTATCCCTCAATTGTCCATAAATATGCTTTTCCATTCTCCCACCTTTCTTTCTTTATATTATATCATATTTGATCTCATTTTTCTGTATTATTGTTAATACTATAAGTTAAAATCTCCATCATTCTTTTATGTTTTTATAAAAAAATATATGATTTTTAATTTTTTATATTGAAACCACCCTTTTTTTATGGTATAATTAAGTTCGATTAATATTGAAAAGGAGAACTTATGGAAACTGATACACTTAATTCAAAAGCGCTTAAAAAACAAGCAAGGCGCGAAAATATGCTTAATACAAACAGACCCTGGAGTTGGGTTCCAACCACATACTTCATGGAGGGAATGCCATTTACCATGATTGTTATTGTTTCAACCATCATGTATAAGAA
>Ga0247844_1004667_pt1 | contig 18337 bp, 17 predicted proteins | sample LaCtaG_FD_192421 | JGI IMG/M metagenome (GOLD analysis project Ga0247844, IMG submission 192421) | Freshwater microbial communities from meromictic Lake La Cruz, Castile-La Mancha, Spain - LaCruzMarch201714.5m_1 | ecosystem: Environmental > Aquatic > Freshwater > Lake | place: Spain: Castile-La... | reverse complement strand
ATCCAGCGGTTTTTATCTGATAGAAAACCAAAGATTTTAATCATTTTTGAAACTGAACTCTGGCCAGGCATTTTATCGGTATGCCATGCTAAAAATATTCCAATTTTATTGGTAAATGCACGTATTTCTGATCGTTCCTATCCGCGTTATTTGCGTACTCGAGCACTCTGGAAATATTTATTTGGGTTTTTCAAAGGAATTTATGTCCAAAGTGAGCTGGATCAAAAACGTTTCTTAAGTTTGGGCGCTCACTTAAACATATTACATTTGGCCGGTAATTTGAAATTTAATCACACTCCTTTGCCGGACAAAATACAACAATGGCAAAGGTTTTTAAAACGGCATTCAAAAAAAAGATTGCTTGTATTTGGCAGCACCCATCCTGGTGAGGAGGCGCTTTGTATTGAGGCCTTTCATCGATTGTCTAAAGAGTTTGATAATGTAATGGCCATCATTGCTCCAAGACATCCAGAGCGTTTCGATGCGGTGTTTAAGTTACTAAAGGCTCAGAGCCCAGGAGCGCGGGTAGAGCGGTATTCTAATGTCAGCCTCGAACAAGATATTGATATTTTATTGGTTGATGCTATGGGCGAGCTTTCCTCTTTGTATTCGATAGCCTATTGTGCTTTTGTTGGAGGAAGTTTGGTGCCTATAGGTGGGCATAACATTTTAGAGCCCATTGCCTACCAGGTTCCAGTGCTTGCAGGGCCTTACATGCAAAACCAAAAAGACTTGGTGCGTATTTTGACATTGCATCAGGCGATGATTGTGGTTCAATCTGGACAAGATTTGGCGGAAAAAATGGCTGGAATATTGAGAAACACCAACGAGAGACAGCAAATCATTGAGAATGGAAAAGCGATGATGAAGCAATATCAAAATTGCTTATCCATATGCATGAAAGGTGTCAATGAGGAGCTCAATTAACCACCTTGGTTTTGTTTCTCTTTAAGCTCAGATAAGGTTTTGCAATCAATGCACAGCGTGGCTGTAGGACGAGCCTCGAGACGTTTCAATCCAATTTCAATTTGACATGCTTCACAATATCCGAAATCATCTTCTCGGAGTCTTTCTAAAGCGTCTTCAATTTTTTTAATGAGTTTTCGTTCACGGTCACGTGTACGTAACTCAATACTAAACTCTTCTTCTTGGCTTGCACGATCGGAAGGATCGGGGTAGTTAGCAGCTTCATCTTTCAGGTGAGTCACCGTTCTATCGACTTCTTCCATTAAAGAAGTACGCCATGCCAACAGAATTGTCTCAAGATGAGCAAGTTGTTTTTCATTCATATACTCTTCATCGAGATTTTCAGCATAAGGCTCAATACCAGATTTTAACATTGCACTGTTTTTCACGATCCACTCACTAAAACGTTGTTATTATGCTAGATAGTATTATTTAGTATAGATGATTTGACAAGAACTAAAGGTATTTTTATCTGAAATTATTATAAAAATGCTTTTGATAAGAAGCACTTGTAAAAAAATCCTTCGTCGGCTATTCGGAGTAGGCTTCAAGCGGCGGCCATGAAAGTTAATGAAAGGAGTATGCAATATCCCGGGAATTTCCGAGTTTCTTGTATAATAGTGTATATGGCCATTGCAATTAGGCTTCCACAAGAGCTTGGGCACCAACTTACTTTGCTTGCAAAAAAAACCAAACGTTCCAAAAGTTTTGTTGCAAGAGGGGCTATAGAAAATTACTTAGCAGATATCAGCGATTATTATGTTGGCATGGACGTATTAAAATCCAGGCCGTATTTATTCACTAGAAGAAGCAAGGAAGGCATGTGAGTTGGACGATTGAGTTTTCAGAAATAGCCGTTAAAAAGCTTGATAAGCTGGCAAGAATAAGGATTTTTTCTTATTTTGAAAATCGTCTTTGTAAAGCTTAGGATCCAAAGCAAGAGGGCAAAGCACTTTCTTACCAAAAAGCTGGGTTGTGGCGTTACCGTGTTAGTGGTTATCGTATCATTTACCAAATTATAGACGAAACAGTCACTGTTTTCGTTCTTTCAGTAGGTCATTGAAAAGAAGTTTATTGCTAGTCTTCACATATAGTATGCCACACAAAAACGCGGTAGCTTATCATGATCACAAAAGCCTTGGATATTTTTAAAACCTTGTTGTTTTAGAGCCGCCAATACGTGTTCTTGTTGGTCATAACCATGCTCTAAAATCAATAAACCTTTAGGGCTTAAATGAGACTGACTGTGCAAAATAAGGTGTTTGATATCATGTAATCCGTGCTCAGGGCTTTGTAAGGCAATACTCGGCTCATGTTGCACATCGCCTGTCTTTAAATGGGAATCGTGCGCATTAATATACGGAGGATTGCTGATAATAATATCAAAATGCTGTGAAGGAATCTTGGTAAACCAATGACTACAGTAAAATTGAATATTAAAACATTGATGATGTCTTGCATTATATTCTGCCATAGCCAACGCACTCGCTTGGATATCAACAGCAGTGATGTCCCATAACGGCCTTTCCGTGGCAAGACTTACGGCAATTGCGCCACTTCCGGTTCCTAAATCACACACCTTAAATGTTGGATTTGCAGGGAAATGCTGCAGTACATATTCAATCAGACATTCTGTGGCAGGTCTTGGAATGAGCGTGGTTGGGCTGATAGAAAATTTTAGTGACCAAAATTCCTTCTCTCCCACGATATAAGCGACAGGAATGGACTGTTGACGTATTTTTATCAGGGTGCTTATGTATTTCTGTTGCTCAACGGAGAGCTCCTCCTCGCCATGACTATACAAATAAGTCCTTGTTCGGTTAAGCGCAAAAGCAAATATCAGTTCAGCATCAAGACGGGCGGAATCACTGATAATTTTCAGATCGGCACACGCCTGTTTTAATGCAATAGCAATGTTCATGATTTTATGAATTTGAAAGATCGGCTAGAAGATTGGCTTGGTGTTCTTTACGCAAGGGTTGAATCACTGCATCCAATTGACCATTCATCACTTCTGCTAATTGATACAACGTCAAATTAATCCGATGTTCTGTTAGGCGGCCTTGAGGATAATTATAGGTGCGAATTCTTTCAGACCGATCACCGCTACCGACCAACATTTTACGGGTGTGAGCTTGAGCCGCGCGTTGTTTGCTTTGTTCGGCATCTAATAACCGGGATTTTAATAATGTCATGGCTTTGGCGCGATTTTTATGTTGTGAGCGCTCATCTTGGCATTCTACCACAGTTCCAGTAGGGATATGGGTAATACGAATCGCTGAATCGGTTTTATTGACGTGCTGTCCACCGGCGCCTGATGCGCGAAAGGTATCAATGCGTAATTCATCAGCGCTGATCTCAATGCTATTGATTTCATCGAGCACAGGAAGAATGGCTACCGTACATGCTGAAGTATGGACGCGTCCTTGCGATTCGGTTAAAGGCACCCGTTGAACACGATGCGTCCCGGACTCAAATTTTAAGTGACCAAAAACATTGTGACCGCTTAACTCGGCAATAACTTCTTTAAAGCCACCATGCTCGCCATGATGAGTATTGATAATTTCCATTTGCCAGCCTTGAATTTCAGCGTAGCGGCTATACATGCGAAACAGGTCTCCAGAAAAAATAGCAGCTTCATCTCCCCCTGTTCCCGCACGAATCTCTAAATACACATTTTTTTCATCATTGGGATCTGGGGGAATTAAGTCCCACTGTAAAGCGTCTTCAATGTCATGGAGCTTTTGTTTTAGGATTGGATATTCTTGTTCTGCCAGTACACGAAACTCTCTATCGTCATCTTGCAACATCAGTTCCAGTGTTTCCCATTCAGCTTGCAGTTTTTGATAATTTTGAAAACGTTCAACAATCGGTTCGAGCTGAGCAAATTCTTTAGAAAGTTGCTGAAATTTTTGGGTGTTTTTAATCGTGTCGCCATCGCTTAGAAGATGTTGCAGTTCTTCTAGTCGCTCCGACATTTGAATAAATTTTTCTAACAAACTTTTTTTCATGAGGTGGCCGTATCGTTGCGATGAGGGTTAAATAAATAATGGGCCAACTCTAGCAAATCTTGTCGGTTGTCGCTTGCTGCTTGTTGCATGCCCACTGTAGGATGGTGAATAATTTTTTGAATTAAACGTTCAGACAGTTCATTGATGACCTGAAACTGGCAATGGCCTGCAGATAATCTTTGATGCGCGCGGTCAATTTCTGTTTGTGCCAAGGCTTTCATATGAGAACGATAATCATTGATTAGAGAGTTAGCGCGTAGTGATTTTTGTTTTTTATCATATACATCAATAGCGTCTAAAATCATCTGTTTGGCAATCTGACCTGCGCGCATCCGCTCCGTTTGATGATGTGCTTGTATTTGTTGTAAATGGTCAATATTAATCAAGGTAACATGGGGGAGTTCCGCCACATCGGCTTCGATATCACGAGGCACAGCTAAATCAACCAATACCATGGGTTGATTTAGTCGTTGATGTAATGCCGTTTCGATGGCATTTCGGCTGATAAATGGAAAGGGGCAGCTGGTAGCTGTGATGATGATATCAACTTGATGTAAATAATGATTGAGTTCAGTAATGGCAATAGCGGTGCCTGATAACAAGGTTGACAGTGATTGTGCATTTTCCATATGTCGGCTGGTGATTAAAAATTGATGACAGCCTTTTTCTTGTAGATGTATAGCAGCAAGTCTTGCGGTGTCGCCTGAACCAATAATCAAGGCTTTTTGACTGGCTAATTCAGGGATATGCTCTTGAATACAATCGACGGCAACTGAGGCTACAGAAATTGGATGTTCACTGATTCCGCTTTGTGTGCGAATTTTTTTCGTCATTTGGAATATAAATTCAAACCAATTGCGTAAAGCATCATTGATAGTGCCAAGCTCAATGGCCAAATGAAAAGCTTGCTTGAGTTGGCCTAATACTTGGGGCTCACCTAAAAGCATGGAATCCAAACCACAAGCCACATGCAGGGCATGCACTAAAGCATCGACTTCGGTATGCACATACAGATGTGGTTTAAGGTACTCCCATAGATGAGTGTGATGATTTTTAAACCAATTCAATAAAATTTCCGGATCAGTGGTTTCGGCGTAAATTTCGGTGCGATTGCAGGTCGACAAAACGGTGCAAGCCCAGATGCCAGGCAATTGATGCAGTTGGCAAATGGATGCTGACAAATTAGCTGATTGAATCGCAATTTGTTCACGATATACCAAAGGTGTTTGTTGGTTAAGACCAATTACAACGAACAAGTCAAAATTCCAAGATCGTTAAAATTAGTATTTTAACGCATTTACTTGATTTTCGATAGTGTATAAATAAGTCAATTGTTCATCTAAATCAAAATATGGACTTTAGCAATGCTTTAATGAACATTTGTATATTTAGGGGGGGGGGTAAAATGTCAATTACTCTGAAAGAGTTGAAAATAGCTGCTGCACGACCATCGGCCAAAGCAGAACTAAATCAAATATTTCAAGCGAACAATGGTTGCGGGCTTTTTCACGAATTCATGGAAGAAATTTAAACGGACGAGTTGCGTTCTAAAATAGCTTTTTTTTGAAAAAGAAAAAGTGTTAGCGATCAAAGCGAAAGCAGTTTGGCATCATAGAAAAGATCCTAAGTGGCTGTTTGCAAAATGGGGCAATACGCCATTGAGTAGTTTCTTCAAGAAGCTGAAAAAAATCAAATGGAAATTGATTTACAAGCACAAGACTCGAGTGGCAAAACCCGCTCTGTTATTATTATTAAAAGTTGTTACCCCATTATTTAACCATTACCAGATCCGTAATATTAAAGAGGGGATGGACTTGCTGGCATTGGTTGCAGAGGTCTTTGAGCTTTAAAAAATCCGTGATTGTTAAGATCTGTAAATCCCTTATAACATGCCAGCATTCCTGTATTTAACAATATGAAACAAGGAATGAGAGGGTAGGCAAAAAAAATAAAATTTACAGCAGTAATCGATGCAATGAGTCCGCCAATGAGCCACAGCACCGGTCGATAAGGGAAAATCATTTCTGGAATTTCAATTCGTTGTGGCATTGTGGTAAGGCGTGGTTTTGGTGGAGCGGGTCTATCTTTTATCCATTGTTGAATAGATACGTTATGTGCAATTTTGATGGGTCCATGAAAGATTTGTGCAAATAATTCTTGGATACTCACCGTTTTTTCAAGCATGTTTAGTTTTTGTTCTTCAGTAAAGCCTGGACAAGTCATCGCGGTACTGAGCTCACCAATTAATTTTTCAATATTATCAATAGTGTCTGCAAGATCATCTAACAGTGATTGGATGATACGTTTTTCATTCCGAAGAATGGTGTCGTCATGATTAATGGATTTTTCAATTTCAATGAGTGTTATTTTCAATTCATTATAGGATTTACAAGTTCGCTTGAGACAATCTAATACCATGTGTTGAAATTCTTTGAGTTGTAATAAGATACGGTTTTCTATGATTAAACTTCCAATTTCGTCCATGAGTTGGGTAAGCTTGAGCATTTGATTTTGCGCTTGTAATAGTTTGTCTAAGCTTGAACTATGATTTTTTAAAAATATAGACATGTCTGATTGATAGTAATTTTTATCGGCAGCATTTTTCATAATCATTTCACGTTGTTTTTTATCGGAATAGATATCTTTTTTTTCGAGGTGCACTGTAGGGCGCGTATCGTCAAAGCTAGAAAATGAGGCCATGATCATTGATATCAGTGGGATAAATTGTTGGGCAATGGTGACTTGTTGATAGGAGGTTCGGTAACAACTGGCTCCTTCGTCTTTTAAAGCGATGACTTCAAAAGGGGTAAGGAATTTGGTGTCGATATTTTCTAATACTCTTGCCAACTCAGTATCCATTTCTTTTTTAGGATCTTGATTCAACTGCTTAATGATATCGATTCTTTTTTGGGGCTTGTGATGACAAAATAAAATCAGCATATCCATTAGGGTACAAGGGATAGAGTTTAATACTTCAATCGCTGATGGCTGTGGAAAAGTTTTGTGGATTAAACTTGGAGAATGCATTAACAATTCACCGAGATACATCAATTGACCAACGATATGTTCACAAGCATTTTGGTCTTGATACATGAGCTCAAGAATATTTTTGACCATAATGCGCAGTGCCCGATGCATACTGCTGCTCACATCTTTAATATTAATTTCATGAAGGCTTTCATACTCAAAAGCAGACTGTAGGCTTTTGATATAAAGCTCAATTTGTAATAGATAACTTTTAAGGCGATTTTTTGAGTCCATTTGACAAATCAGGGAGCGTTCATAATCAGCAAGCAACTGATTTAAAAAGGATGATGCTTTTTTACAGATGCTGATGCTTTCTGATAACGTCATCGAAATACCAGTATTGATATCGACAGGATGCTCTAGATTCCACAACAAATTGGCAAGTGAGTTGATAATGAATAAAGGTGCTCGAATACGATTGAGATAATTGTGGCTTTGCCAAAAGCTTTCTATTTTTAAAAAGAAGCTGTAGCTATTTTTATAGTCACCATAATAGGCATCATTAGGTAAGCTTGTTTTTAAAAAAAGATAAATAGCATGTTGATGTTGTTCGAGAGCCGATAAAATCAGGCTTTTTTGAGGCAAAGCTTGGCTCATCCTAAAATAGGGCATGATAGATAAGCGAGAAATTTTAGGGGTATCCGATGGTGTCTGACTGTGGATACCAAAGTAGCTGATAAAATATTTACATTCTTTTTGAACTAGTTCCCAATAGTATTGAATGGCCAGTTCTTCTGGGGAAAATTCTTCTTGCTCTTTATCTTTGTTAACAACAAAAGTGGCTAGATAGTTTTCACATTCATCAACCAATTGTTTTCTTTGAACAGAAGCTTCTTGAAGTTGAGAAGATAAGACATGATAAGCGATTTGAATGCCTTCAATGGCTAAGGCAATTGCTTGTTTATGTTGTGCTCCATTATCGGTTATCCTACCCATCATGCCTTGGGCTTGGGAAATTAAATCAAGGTGAGAGAAGGCATTTTGTTGTAGAGATGAAGCGATATCATCGGTTGAAGTCGGTTGTTTCTGGGATAGTGCCACGGCATGACGTAAAGAGATCTCGAGTGTGTTGTTCATTTCGGAGTCCATTTTTCCTTGAACAGGTATCATTATGTTCTCATGAAAATAGATAAAAGAGAATATATCATCCAAAATAGTTGCTTATTGTTCGAATTGTCTTTATAGGACGTCAGGGTTTTTGGTATTGTCCACCACAAGACTTAAGGGCTGGCCTTGTTTCATGCGCAAGTACTCTTGATTGTTTCGAAAGACTTCCATAACACGATAGGCCTCATCGGTTTCATTGTCGACTAACTCGACATCAAAACCTTTTTCATCAACCATTGTTAACGATAAATGAATCTCCCTTAGTTCATTAATGTGGTAACGTTCATGTAGCATTTGAATAATGCCCTGTAAGCTTTCTTGGATTTTCTTCCAGTCTTGCTGTCCATGAAATATGATTTCCATCCTGTTCTCCTTTAATATTTTCTATATATGTTATCGGCATATTGTAATGAAACTTTAAATTTTTTAAGCTTTACAGAGGGCCCATGCATCAATGGTTCTCACGCCCAGTTCTTGAAAGCCTTGAGCAATAGCACCCAGCGTTGAGCCGGTTGTGATCACATCATCAATGATGGTGAGGTGTTGAAAATCATTGTGTATACATTGAAAGGCATGTGATAAATTTTGTATGCGTTCTTTTTTCGAAAGTTCGGCTTGGGCTGGAGTGGGTTTTTTTTTAACGCATAGATCGGGTCGCAAAGGAACACCTAGTTCATTAGATAAAACTTTTGCTAATAATAGGGTTTGGTTAAAGCCTCTTTGCTGTAATCGACTTCGATGCAAAGGGACAGGTACCAGTGCTTGGGTTTTTAGTGCTTCATCGGGAAGGGCTTCTATCATTTTATGCGCCAGATAAACTACCAAATCCAATCCTTCATAAAATTTGAACTGATGAATCAAGGTTTTTAATGGCTCTGTATAGACATAGGGCACATAGAGTTGATGTATATTTTGACTTTCAAGGCGACAGTGATTACAAAACCAAATATCCTTGGATGCTGTTGGTTTTGCACAACTGTGACACGCATTTTTAAGGATTTGAATGTGTTTTTCGCAGCAAGGACAAATGGGTGCTTGATATTGCGTTGTCATTTGGCAAATCAAGCATATTCTGGGCAAAAAAAAACATTGTGGTATACTTAACATTTTTAGGGCTATCCATCGTTTTGGCAAGGTTGGGGTTTTATCATGAATGCTTTATCGAATGTGCGCAAGATTTTTGATAATGTCGCCAGAGATTATGAAAAACATGCCATTATGCAGCATGAAATTGCTGATCGCATGTTAAAGAGGCTTCAGTATTTAAAAATGAAGCCACAAGTGGTGCTGGATTTGGGATGCGGTCCAGGGTTTTCAACTCAGGTATTAAAAAAACAATATCCCGATGCTTTGGTGGTAGGACTGGATTGTTCGCAGCAAATGTTAAATAAGGCGAAAAAAAAACAAAGATTATGGCAAAAAAGTCGATTTGTCCAAGCCGATGCGATGGCTTTGCCCATCCAATCAGAGTCTGTGGATCTCATTTTTGCCAACCAATTACTACATTGGTTACCGGAGATGACACTATTCTTCAATGAATGTTTTCGTGCATTAAAACCCCAAGGTTGCCTGATGTTTAGTACCTTAGGACCAGATACTTTTAAAGAGCTTCGTTTAGCAGGTTCCCAAGTCAATCGTTTTTTGGATTTGCATGATATTGGGGATGCATTGGTCAAACATGATTTCTTAGATCCGGTGATGGATAGAGAAGACTTGAGTTTAAATTATGCTTCATTGGAGAAGTTGCAATTGGCATTGCAGGCTCAAGGTGTGCATTGCCAGGATATCAAAGATTATCCTACGCTTCAAAACAAATGGCCAGTGAGTTATGAGGTGATTTACGGACAAGCCTGGCGAGCGCGTTTTGCAAAACAAACGGGGCAACAAGTCATATCTATAGAAAAATTACGAGCAAGCATACCAACTCGATTTCCACAGTGATAGACTAAAGATATCGCGACCCAGTCGAGCTTAAAATGAAATTTGTAAGTCGATATACGGCTCATCAGCCCGATGAGAACTTCGTTGTGGATTATACTTTGTCAGAGCATCAGATTTGGCAATGTTTGTATACTAGACAAGAAAAAATTTTACCAGGAAGAGCTGTTAATGCGTTTATTTCAGGCCTTCAATTGCTCAAAATGAGCCGAACACATATTCCGCAAATACCCCAGATAAACGAGCAGCTTAAGCAACTGAGTGATTGGCAAGTCAAGCCTGTAGCTGCGGTCATTTCTTCTGAAGCGTTTTTTACTTTATTAAGTCAGGGTTACTTTCCAGTAGCGACATTTATTCGCAGCCAAGACGATTTGGATTACATTACCGAGCCTGATATATTTCATGAACTATTTGGCCATGTCCCTTTGTTAACACACTCAAGTTATGCCAATTTTATAAAAAAGTATGCAAAAATTGCATTAACGTTCCCCAAGCATGATTGGAATGCTTTTCTTAGATTGTTTTGGTTTACGATTGAATTTGGCTTGATTGAGACTGAGGATGGGTTGCGAATTTATGGGGGTGGCATATTGTCTTCCTATGGAGAAACCCGCTCTTGTTTGACTTCAGATGCCTCCTTGCGTGCCCAATTTGATCCAGTGTCCATTTTGAGAACTCCTTATCGTATTGACCGTATTCAACCGTTGTATTTTGTAATCAAAGATTTCTTGGTACTGCAGCAAATTATTGACTTAGATTTTGCCAATATTTTATCAAGAGTACACGAGTTAGGTATGTTCCCCCCCTTGTATGAACCAGATAATCCGGTCAATGTTAAAAGTAAAGATACAACATGTTAATTTAGTATGAATAATGATTGTCAAAAACAAGGAGAGTTGTTAATATCGGTGTGTCTTTTATAGGCATTATTGGGTTTAACGGGGAGATTTATTTGATAAAAGTGCTCGTTGTGGATGACCATGCATTAGTGCGTATTGGGATAAGACGCTTATTAGAGGAAACAGAGGATATTCAAGTCGTTGCTGAAGCAGAGAATGGCGAAGACGCTTTACTTTGTGTCAAAAAACACCAGCCCGATATTATGTTGTTGGATTTGAAAATGCCTGGAGTGGATGGTTGGGAAGTCATTCGTCGTTTAAAACATTCAGTAAAATCCATCAAAATTATTGCCTTATCTTCATTGTCAATGGAACCCTGGCCAAGTAAGGTGCTACAACTTGGAGCGATGGGGTATTTAACCAAAGAATCGAGTTTAGATGAGATGACCACAGCCATTCGTCGAGTGTACCGAGGGGAGCGTTATTTAAGTTCGAAATTGGCGCAACGAATGGCGATGAAAAGTTTAGAGCCCGTTGCAGAATCACCTTTTACGATATTGTCTGCTAGAGAAATGCAAGTGATGTTAATGATTACGAGCGGACTCACAGTCCCTGAAGTCTCAAAACGACTCTATTTAAGTACCAAGACAATTAACTGTTATCGCTATCGAATGTTTGCCAAGTTGGAAGTCAAAAATGATGTCGAGTTAACCCGTTTGGCATTGCAGCATTCCATCATTGAAGGTCGTGATGATTCCTTTTGTGACTCATGAGTACTTCTGCACATATCAAAAATATTCTTAAACATATCACCGCCGAACCTGGTGTCTATCGAATGCTAGATTTGCAAGGGAAGATCATTTATGTTGGGAAAGCGACAAATCTTAAAAATCGTGTGCGTAGTTATTTTACAGGTCGACAACAAAGCGCAAAAAACAAAGCCTTGATTGAGCAAATCCATCATATTGAAATCACAGTCACTCGAAGTGAAAAAGAAGCTTTATTATTGGAATGCACTTTAATTAATCAGCTTCGCCCGAAGTATAATATCTTGATGCGCGATGATAAATCTTTTCCCTATATTTACATTCAACAAGGTCATCCTTATCCTCGAATGAAAGCGATTCGTCTGAAAAATAAGCCTGAAAAAGGGCATTATTTTGGGCCCTTTCCCAATGCTTCAAATTTATATGCCACCGTGCATTTGTTACAAACGATTTTTAAGTTAAGAAATTGCCAAGATGCTGATTTTGCTCATCGTACGCGTCCTTGCTTACAATACCAAATCAAGCGATGTAGTGCTCCTTGTGTACAGTTAATTAGTCAACAGGATTATCAAAAAACCTTTCAAGAAGCCTTATTGTTTTTACAGGGAAAACAACAAGATTTATTTGCTGAGTTTCAAGGCCGTATGGAGCAAGCGGTCTCTCGATTGGCTTATGAAGAGGCTGCCTTATGGCGAGATAAAATCAAGAATTTAAGAATGGTTCAGGAACAACAAGCCATGATTAGTCTTCAAGGTGATTTGGATGTCGTGGTGGTGCGTTTTGATAAGGGTATTGCCGGTATTATTCGGGTGGTCATTAGAGATGGTAAAGTGCTAGCCAGTGATACTTTTTTCCCAAAAATTGCCAATATGGATTGGTATGGTGAAGAAGACGATATTTGGCAAGCGTTATTCTCCTATTTTATCAGTTATTATTACTCAGAACACCCCGCTCAGATACCTCCAATGATTATCACCTCGCGAAGTGTCCGTGATGCCAAGATATTGCTCACCTTACTGCAAGATGAGGGCTCTCGAAATTGTCGGTTTCATAAACCGAGCAGTGGTCAAAAAAAAGACTGGATGGCTTTTGCAGAACACAATTTGGCTCAGGCCATGCAAAGCCATCATTCCTCTTTGGATCAGCTACAAGAAAGGTATAAAGCCTTGTCAACGTTTTTAAATTTAACCGAGCTCAGTCGCATGGAATGTTTTGATGTTAGTCATACCCAGGGGGATTCTACCGTTGCCTCGTGTGTGGTTTTTGACAGACAGGGGCCAGTAAAAAAAGACTATCGACGTTACAATATCCAAGGTGTCACTGCTGGTGATGATTATGCAGCTATGAGGCAAGTGTTGCTAAGGCGCAGTCAAGTTTATTTAAAAAATCCAGATTTACGGCCCGATCTGGTGGTGATTGATGGTGGTAAAGGTCAAGTCGCTGTTGCCAAACAGGTATTGGAACAATTAATGCTGCAGGGAATGACCGTGATAGGCATTTCCAAAGGCCCCTCACGAAAAGCGGGTTGGGAGAAGTTAATTATGGCTTGCAATGATCAAGTATGGACCTTGCCGCCCGATAATTCAGGGTTGCATCTTTTACAGCATATTCGTGATGAGGCGCATCGTTTTGCCATCACTCTACATCGGCAACAGCGTCAGAAAAAATCAATGGGTTCTAGTTTGCATGCTATTGCTGGAATTGGTCAAGCCCGTCATAAATTATTGTTGCAGCGTTTTGGGGGGGTGCGAGAATTGGTCCGAGCTTCAATTGAAGAAATTGCAAAAGTGCCGGGTATTGGATATGATTTGGCCAAAAAAATCTTTGATCATTTTCATGGAAGTTCAACCTAATGAAAAAAAAAGTAACCTGGGAGATGTGCCTTCAGTATGTTCGCTTATGTTTTGTCGGGTGCATTGGAGTGCTGGTGCAGTTTATGGCATTTAATTTGTTTCGATTATGGTGTTCTCCCGTATGGGCTATCCAATGGGCCATTTTATTGGCTGTGCTGACCAATTTCTATGCCCATGCACGTTTGACTTTTGCACAATCCAATCATCCGCTCTCTGCCTTGTGGACCCGCAAAGGCGCGGCATTTATGGGCTATTCTTTTTTGATGCTTTTAGTTCAAGCCCAATGGTTACGCTTAGGCGTGTACTGTTTTAATTCATCGATAATGGTTGAAAATACCGTGATGTTTGCTGGTATGGTGTGGGGTTCTTTATTGAATTATTTATTTTATCAACGGTTTATATGGCCAAAAAAGAGTGAATTGAAATGAAAAAAATTCAAGAAGCAAGCACTGATTTTTGTAGCAAATGCGGACAACAATCCATTGTATTTTTAATTCCTCGTAATGAAACTTTACATAGAAAAGTGTGTGGTCATTGTCAAACGATTCATTATGAAAACCCTAAAGTGATTGTGGGTGCCGTGACCACCTATGAAAATAAGTTTTTATTATGTAAGCGAGCGATCGAACCGCAGTTGGGTTTATGGACTTATCCTGCTGGTTTTCTAGAAAATAATGAGTCTTTGGAAGCAGGCGCTAAGCGCGAGGCTTTTGAAGAAGCATATGCCGAAATCGATATTTCACATCTGATTGGAACCTATTCTCTAACTGCTATCAATCAAATCCATATCATTTATGCCGCTACGATGTCAAAACCTGAATTCAAAAAAAGTTTTGAGAGCAGCGACGTTTTATTGTTTGAGCAAGATGAAATTCCGTGGGATTTTTTAGCATTTCCAGTTATTAGCTGGGCTTTAAAAGCATTTTTAAACAATCAGCCGGGAATGGTTGATAGTAAGACGTCCAATAAACATTTGTAATTGACGTTTAAGAATGGGTCTTGGTTGGTTGGAGCCTAATGGTTTCGCCATGTTGACAAAAATGAAAACCAATCAATGCCAGCTTTAAATGTGGATTTTCCAAGGTATAGATGATTCTGATAGCCTGTGTTACGCTTTGTAGTTAAATAGAGTAGAATGCAAAATCCTCAAAAGATGCTTAAGCTTTTTTAGTATCTGCCGATAATACTTATAAGAAGATGAAAATTTCCGTGTTAAGGAGCAAATGATGAAAAGGTACATGAATGTGTTGTTTATGGCCTTTGGTGTCTTTAGTGTTTCAGCGTATGCTGAAAATAAGCCAGAGTACTTTGCTAGCGGCTTATGTGAGTCTGCAGGATTCCATTGTATTAAAGTCGAGTCAGGACAAAGTTGGGCGAGTTTATTCCCTGATGAAAAGCAACGTGATATCGTACAAAGAGTCAATCGCACCTATAATCATTTATGGGCAGGCAAAACCCTGGCTGTGCCCGATCAGTTAGCGACTGCCGATGCGTTGGATTTTGCGCCATTTGCTAAAAAAATAACTCTAGATGAAAAACAAATTGTGATCGATCAAGATAAATTGGCTTGGGGTGCTTATGATGCACAAGGCAATTTAGTGAAATGGGGGCCCGTTGCTTCAGGAAGCACAAAATGCTCAGACAGCGCTAAATCTTGTCTAACATTAACCGGAATGTTTCGCGTCTTTAATATGGAAAATGAAAAATGCGTATCCGATGTCTTTCCTATCGGCAAGGGCGGGGCAAAAATGCCATATTGCATGTTTTTTCATAAGGGGTTTGCTTTACATGGTGCTGATGACATCCCTGGTTATCGAGCGAGCCATGGATGTATTAGAATGTTTACGGAAGACGCTAAATGGTTAAATCATAATTTTGTGGAAATGTGTTCTGAAAAGAATGCTCAAAAAGGAACATTAGTGATTGTAAAACCGGTACGACATTTGTAGATAATAATATTAAAGTTGCATCTTTTTTAAAAACAGCTTACAAAATAAATAAGGATTATTTTTTGGAGGGGTGGCAATGAACAGGTTATGGATAATTTTTACCCTCATTTGCATTGGCAGTCATGCCAATGCAGCTATTAAACATAAAAAACCCATCAAAGAAACTGAAGTGGTACTTCAAGGAACTGATTTGACGAAAGTCGAGGACACCTCGAGGCGTCCGTTGGGTTGTCGAGATCTGGGATATAACTATCTTTTAGATACATTAGAGATTCAACCGCATGCGGTGGGTGACAAGCAATCATTGTATTTTTTCTACAATGAATTGTCTCAGCCAGTGAAGTTATACCATATGGTGGGAGATAATACGGCCCATTCTACCTTCTTAAATCACACCATAGCCCCAAAACAATGGGCGGTATTGGCAACTGGTCAGAGTAAAGTCAAATATTTGTGTGCACTACATGCTGATGATGGCAGTCTAGGAACCATGACCTCTTGCAAACAAAGTATTAAAGTATGTGAGTTTGCTCGAGTAAAATTTGGTTTGAATAATCGAGGCAATTTCTGGGTTGTGCAAGGAAATACTCGTGCTGGAGCCGTTTCTGAAGTGGTTCAGTATGGGATTATCCCTCAGTAAGGACGCAATAAAATGAAGAATACAAAAGGAATGATCATGAAACTCAAACCTGGTGTGGTCTTGGTGAGTTTGTTAACTTGGCAAATGTCTGCATTTGGGGATGAAGGCATTGATGCTTATCGCATTGGAGAATTTGCAAAAGCGGCTGATTTTTTTCAACAACATGTCCCAACAAATGCAGATGGTCAATTTGCTTTAGCTGAAATGTATTTATATGGTTATGGTCTGCCAAAAAATAATGCCAAAGCCATTGACGCTTATACTTTGGCGGCAAATCAAAATTATTTACCTGCATTACAGTTTATGTCTCGTTATGAACTATTGGTGACTAAACGTCCAGATGAGGCTTTAAAATGGTTTAAGAAAGCTGCTGAGCTTAAAGATATTCCTTCTCTCATGTATTGTGCAGCAGCCTATATCTATGGTCTGGGTGTGCCTAAAAATGAAGATATTGCCAGAAAATATTATATTGAAGCAGCAAAGCTTGGTGATCCACTAGCGCAAACAACATTAGCAGAACATTTTTTTGATGCTAAACATGCCAGTAACACGCAATTGGCATGGTTATGGATCAATAAAGCCTGCACTAAAAACTATGCACCTGCTTTGGTGCTGAAGGCTAAGCTATTGCATGACGGTAAAAACATTGCAGCGAACAAGGAAGAGGCTAGCACATTACTGAATCAAGCGATTAGCATGAATTATCTTCCTGCCTATGTCTTAAAAGGGCAATGGGCAATGGCAAACCAACAATGGGATTTGGCATTGCAATCGTTCAAAACAGCGTTGGATAAAGGGGAGCTCGATGCGCAAAGGTATTTAGGAGAATTGTATGCCGTGCAAGGAACTTCTATTTCTAATGAAGAATCGGCTTTTCTCTGGATACAAAAAGCTGCCGATCTAGGTGATAAGGAAGCACAAAAACGATTGTCTGATTTTTATAGTAAGGGCGAGGGGGTTAGTGTCGACCCAGAGAAAGCAAAACTTTGGCTCGATACCAGCAAGAAATCGCCTAAAATTGCGGAAAATACGAGGGAACTACTTGCAGTACGATGGTTAAGTGCAGGCCAAAATAAAAACTTTAATCAAGGCAGTTACCATCTTAAAGGGATTTGGTTTGATTGGCAGAATTCACAAGCCTTATTGCTCAATCATTTAAATGTGTCACCTAAGTTCATTGCAGAAAAAGTTCAAGATATTTTCAAACCCAATTACACCTTGGTGAAGCCTTATGAAATTGGCTTAACCGAGTATTTGGATGCGATGATGCGCATGAAAGGTCCTGTGCCCTTGCCTGAAATTCTAGCACCCCATTATACGTTAGGGGATGACAATCAATTAACTGCCGATGCGTTTAAGAAAATCCAACAACAAGCCCTTTTAGGCGTCTCTGAGTCTCAATTTATGCTGGGACAATGCTATCTACTCGGTGTTCAAGTGAAGGCAGATCCTGCTGAGGCAAGGGCCTGGTTTTCCAAAGCCATGGATCAATTTGAACTGAGGGCTCAATATGAATTGGCTTTATTAGATTTGGCATCCGACGACGAGTCTGTTCAAAAACAAGGAACACTTTTGTTAAAAGACGCCGCATATAAAGGCAATGCAAATGCCGAGTACACATTTGGTTTGTTGAATGAAAAAGGGGTGAAAAATAAGTCAGGCCTTCAAATACTTAAAGTCGATATTGAACAGGCGAAAAACATGTATCGATTAGCTTCGGTGAATGATTCTGGGATGGCCAAGTTTCGATTGGCAGAGTGGTTATCCAGAGAGCCTTTATCGACTTTGGCATTACAGGAACGCCAAGTAAAACAAGAGGAAATCTCTGGCTTATATCGACAGGCTGTTGATAATGGCATTGAGCAAGCTAAATTACCTTTGGCATTCCATGAGGCCAGCTCAAAAGATTTGAAGCGGCGTGAGTGGGCGTTTAATACCGCACAGGAGTATGCCAACAAAGGCAACCAAGAGGCCGCTTTACTACTAGGCTTAATGATTGATAGGCAGGATAGCAACCCTGAGCATACGCAATCGGCAATGCCATGGTATAAGCAGGCTAAGAGTCATCCGATTGGTGGATTTGTTTGGGGGAGTTTATCACCAACTTCTGACAAAGCAACTGAGTATTTACAAAAAGCGGCAAATGTTGGCTTTTCGTATGCCAATCTCAATTTGGCTGTGTTAGCCCATCAACACCAACAACCGAGTTTAGAGAACTTGCAAAAAGCTGCAGATATGGA
>Ga0247844_1004662_pt1 | contig 18348 bp, 10 predicted proteins | sample LaCtaG_FD_192421 | JGI IMG/M metagenome (GOLD analysis project Ga0247844, IMG submission 192421) | Freshwater microbial communities from meromictic Lake La Cruz, Castile-La Mancha, Spain - LaCruzMarch201714.5m_1 | ecosystem: Environmental > Aquatic > Freshwater > Lake | place: Spain: Castile-La... | reverse complement strand
CGGCACCGCAAGTCGCCGGGACTGAGCGGATCCAATCGCCGGCAGGTACACCGCAAGCCGCCAGTGAATGCACCTGCGCACCTTGCTGCAACAAACCGTCGTGCAACGATTTAATCAGATAGGTTGGCATCGACAGATGGCTGTCGCCAATCACCAATACCGTCAAACCCGCCAACAACATTGAAGACATAAAACACTCTTAAAAAAGTTATAAACCGTAGGGTGAAACATAAGGGCTCATCGGCATCAGCACCGGCCCTGTTCTTGGATAGAAGCTAAAGCGCAAATACATGCCCGCGCCCCACTGTCGATAATTGCTTGAATTATCAAGCTGCACTAAACCACCCAAGAACGCGTAACGACTCAGTTGATACTCGCCCGCAGCTGAAAGGTTGTACGCGACCCCAGACTGACTTTGAGCCTCATAGGTGGCAGTGCCGGTGCCTCCGCCACCCAAGGCCAAGACGCGCGCCATGGCAGCGTTGGCTGCCGCCTGAAGATCACCGTTATTCGGAAAATAATCTGACGCACTTTGCGAAAACTTCTGTGCCCCTAACGCGCCAGAGATTCTGTATGAGAAGTCACCTGAACGCTGAGCCCAACTCACTGGCAAGGTCAAGGCATAATATTGCTGAGGGCTGAAGTACCCGCCCTGCCCAAAGGTATAGTTGCTTAGGTTTTTGTTGTAGAACATACTCGCCGTATTGACGCCGACGGTGAGGTTTTCGTCGTTAGTTTTAACGAGGTTCCAGTACATCCCTAAGCTTGCATCCGCACGCGTGTTCGCCGCCACGTTATGACCATTGAGTGCAAATAAACCTGCCGAGCCAGTAACTCCGTAGCCACCAAGATCTTTCGACAGCTGTACACGCACGCCAGTCGACATCACGGCGCCCCACTTCTGCCCCGTCACACTGTCTCGGGTACCAGCAAACGACAACACACTATCCACCACAGGGCGACTTGACGCACTGATGCTGTAGTACCAGGTATTCTCCTGATCCAACATCCCGTCAAACTTCAGGCCACCTGTCACGTTGCTATATTGAAAACCAACTGGCGTCACGCCAATATCAGCCGCAAAACCAGGTGTCTTGTAACCCAACGCCCAACCCACCCCACGGCCAGTTTGCTCGTTTGGATAACCGGTAAGCCCGGCGATTTGATCAAAAGCCGCATTCGGGCCACCACCAAAGGTGCTACGCGAATAAAAATCAGTCCCAATTGCACCGGCATTCAAAGACACCGACGTTGCACTCAAGCTGAACTTACCATCACCAACCGGCAAGCGCATTTCAACCGGCACTTCAATGTCACTGAGCTTACCGCCACCAGACGTGCCATTACGATTTCGGACTTGCAGGCCGATCAACAATTCGGGTGCTCGCTCTTGTTTAATTAGATCTAGTTCGGTTGCCATTGTCATCGGGGTACCAGTCATGGTATCCGCCAAGAGCACCGGATCCGCTGTCGGACCACTACCGCTCACGCTAAACGCATTAGGCGATTGTCCGCCGGGCGCATTGGGTCGCTCTGAGAGCAAGATACCCGCTGCAACACGACTGGGCGAACCTGTTGAGACGTCAGAAGGGCTTGCGGGTGCCGGTAAGCCCTGCAACGCAATCGCACGCTCAAACAGTTCTTCGGCTTTGGCAATTCGACCCTGTGCCCGATACATACGAGCGGCTGCCGCCGTGACCTCAACATCATCCGGGGCCAACTCGAGCGCTTTGGTGAGCGACGCTGCTGCAACAGTATTTTCTTTCACTTGCGTTGCGATTTGGGCAGCGTTTAACTGCACTTCAACGCTATCGGGCGTTTTAGCGACAAGCTCTTTAAACACCTCAAGTGCCTTACCTTTTTCGCCAGCAGCTGCGTAAATACGAGCCTGCGCCGCATTGACTTGAATATCGCTTGGTCGTTGTGCTAACAAGGGTACAAGTCTGCTGGTCGCTTCGGTCAGATCACCGCGTTCGCGTAACAAGTCTGCCTGCCGAACTGAATAGGTAAACAACAAATCGTCGAAGAGACGCTTCTCGTCGCCTGATAACTTACGAGTACTGACCGCCGTCAAAATCTTGGCGCACTCTGCATCTTGATTCGTACGTAATAACAATGCTGCGTATTGCAACTGCAACTCAGCATTTGGAAGCTTTGAACCCGCCATTGCCTGTCGCAATAGATCCAGACCTTTAGTCGGCTCACCAATATCTGCAAAGGCCGTGGCTAAGGCTCCCGTGAACTCGACCGTCTTCGTGAGGCTCGCCTGGTGACTCGTCAAGACGGCAAGGGCTTCAACTTGTCGGTCTTGTTGTGCAAGATTCGTCGCACGATTCAATTCTTTGTAGGCCTGCACGCGGGCTTGCAAGGCAACCATATCCGGAGAACGTTCTTTGACCGGGATCCGGTCAAGCAAGGCGGTCGCACCCGCCCAGTCGCGTCGCTGGGTAGCGAGCAAAGCGCCGGCAAAGAGCACGCTTGCATCCGTTTGTTTACCCGTAGACAAACTATCGAACATCGCCCGCGCTTTGGCTGTTTGACCCTGCTTCAAATACGTTTGCGCCAGCTCGAGCCGAATCCAAGGATTATCGCGGTCGTTTTGCATCGCCGATTCAAGCTCTATCACCGCCTGAGCAGAATCTCCACGGCGTATTGCTGCACGCGATAAGCCCGTTGAGTACGAAGCTCGTAAGCGATTCATTTGCGCCGTGCCGCCGACTTGCTCAGCGGTTACACCCTGCAGTAATTGTTGCGCAGCAGCTAGCTTATTGTTTAGTGCCAGCACACTAATCAAACCGCTTAGCGCAACCGAGTCTTTTTTATTCTGTGCCAAAATCGCACGATAGGTTTTTTCGGCAGCGTCGTACTCGCCCGCTTCAACTTGCAATCCAGCTAACGCTAATTGCGCGCCGCTTTGCTTAGGATCGAGCCGGGCCGCTTGCTGGTATAAGTTGCGTGCGCGACTCATATCACCATCACGCTGAGCCGAGCTTGCCTGTTCGATTAACTGAAGATAACGAACATTGCCGAGCGCGGCCCCCCAGGTTTGCCCACCTGGCTGCGCAACGGCGCGTCCCAGCAATTGCTGGGCCTCATCGAGCTTGTTCTGTTGCAAACGAATAATGCCTAATCCACCAAGCGCATCAGCATCGTTAGGACTTTCTTTCAAGCGCTTTGCAAACTCAGCCTCAGCCACCGTCCGGTCGCCTCGTTCCAGTGCTGTAAAGCCGGCCGTCACGGCAGGGCTTGCGACAGCACCTGTTGCAACTTCAACGCGTTTGGTCGCCTCGTCACGCATTTTTCTAATTTCAGCGTCATCGGGGTGAGACTTTAGATACGCATCGTACAAAGGCACATCGACTGAGCGCGGCTGTTCTAGCCACACCAACGATTTACGCCAAAATTCATTTGCCTCGCTTTGCACGCTAGGTATCTTCGACAAGCGCGCGAGCTGATCAATCGCCGTGATTCGTGTTTCACCGGTGCGGGCTAATAACTTTGCTACCGCCAAGGCAATTTGAGGATCATCGGGAGACTCTTTTGCCAGTCGCTCAAGCCCACGCCTCGACGGCTCAAAACCATCTGTCGAATACCCCAGAAAGTTGTAGTACTCGAGAGCAATATCGCCAATCGGTTCTTTGCCTGCAAATATCTTTTTATAAATTGCAACCGCCTGATCGGCCTTGCCACTTTCTTGCAATAGCCTAGCCTCGTAAAGCAACTTTTCGTTAGCTGGGGCGCGCAAGCTTAAGTCTTGCTGCAACAGCGCAACGTAGCGACCCGAGGTATCGACTTGTTTGATCTTGTCGACATAGGCCTGAGCCGCTTCGAGCCGATTTGAGTCCAACTCAACCATCGCGAGGCCGTACAGAGCACGTGCGTCAGAGGGATTGATAATCAACAACTTCTTCCAAGCCTCAGCGGCACGCTCGCCATTGCCCTTCGACTTCCAGTACAGCGCCTGTTCAAGCAATACCTTTTGCGCAGCATTCTGCGCAAAACCCGGCTGCGGGCCAAAGGCCAGCAAAAGACCTAAAGCTAACGTGCTGCGGCGTAAGAACATGATTTTTCCCAATGAAATTTTGCTTGTCCGTTCTTCAAGAACTGATACCGACCTTCTGTCCACCCAAAGCCGAACAGGCTTAAGGCGTAGTCGTAATACGGCGGTCGTACCGGAAACATCCTTCGATCACTTGCACTGGCGACCTGCATCTTGCGGGCGCGCCGCTCTTGTTCGTCAAACAACTGCGTGGCACCTAGGGCCTTCAGATACGGCAGTACTGCCGCTGAAAAGCCAAAGGGAGCCTGTCCAGAGACCGTGCCGGTGGTCACTAGAATATTTTCGGGGGGCTGTCTGTTGGCAGCGATGTAGGCACGCATCCCTGGAATGGCGTTGAGAACCTCAGACGCTAAAGGATCGTCTTTTGCTGTCATCCCCGCCCACAGGTATACGCGAATGGCGTCGTAGCTACCACGATCACCACCCAGTTCGTCAATACCAAAATATGCCTTCCCACTCTTTGGGCGCACGTAACTCACCCAGTCTGCAGCGAAGCCCTTTGGACTCGTCGCTTTGAGCAGCCTAGGTGTGTTCAAGGCGATCTCAGTCCAAGGGCCATTGGGTCGAAGCTCTGCGAGTCGCCGCAACAAAGGAATTGGCAAATAGCTTGGGTTGAGCCGCCAAAGATCATCGGGCTCGACAAAACTGACCCGCCCAGAGGACAACATTTTTCCGAAATTAGGCAAATCGAGAATCAAATACTTTTCAATCGTCGCCAACACCTTGTGGCCTTCTGCGGTGTAGTCTGGACGCTGCCAAAGCCGGCCAGCCTCAAGCAGCAGGTAGGCGATCCAAACATCTGAGTCCGACGCAGAGTGTCCGTCCAACACCTTCCATGTGCCATCTTCAGCTTGACCCCATAGCCATGCTGGCAAGCGAGTGTCTAGATCATTGGCAAACATATTGCGTACGGTCCAACGCCAAATTTTTTCAAAATTGAGCGGATCGTTTGCGATCAAGGCAAAAAACATTGCGTACGATTGACCCTCGGATACGCTGTCCGCCTTTGGCGGAAAAGAGTAAATCACTCGTCCATCGGCGGTTACGAAGAATTTTAAAAATTCGCTCCAGAGCGGCCAATCTTCAACCGCGCACACTACGCGGCCCGCAACCACTGTCGGAGACGCTTGCGCTTGTACTTGAGGCTCCACACGCGACTGCGCGGGCACCTTAGTTTGAACTGAGGTTTGCGGCGCCGAAGCCGAAGCTGGTGCAGGAATCGTCACGGCTAGCGTTGACGTGCACCCTAACAGCAACACGCTTAAACAAAACGGTCGCCACTGCCCTGCAAAACACGCAACAACCGCGCTAGCTTTGGCGACCACGTTTTACACCATCGGCGACTGCTAAACGACGTTTTGCTAAAGACCGCAAGAATACAAACGCTACGATCGCCAACAGTAAAGCAGTAGCCAGAGCAGTCAGCACGTAAGCGCTGAGGTTTCTTGAGAGTGTCCATTGCGTTTGTTCAAACCACCCGAGTCGTCCAATGTGATATGACTGGTCGGCCACGAGCGATTCAATTTTTTTCGCACGCACTAAGACCAAACTGCCATCGAGTTGTTTGTCGTAACCTTCACCACCGATCAAGGCGCTGATGCCGTCTCGTAAGCCCTGCGCTTCGACACCCCACAAGAGTACAGCACTACGACCACTTTTTAAGGGAGACTCAAAACCTGCAAAGAGCGCACCATCGGCAACACTTGTAAACGTCACCTCTGAACGCGCCAGCCTTGCGTTTGCAACAGGATCTGGGCTCACGTACTGACGAGCTTCATAGATTAAGTCAGACAAGCTCAAGCGCTTAGCTCCGCCTAGGCTACCCGGTAACGCGCTTGCCCATTGTTTAAGCAGCGGTTGATTCGAACCGGATGCCACCAACAACAGATCTTTGTCAGCGACTGTGGCAATACGCTCAGCTTGCGTCACGGTCACGGCTGTTGCTGGATAACCCGTTGACTCGCCCATACGCCCTAGCAACTCTAGATAGGTTGAATACTCTTGCAAGCTTGGAGTATCGGGCAGCACCACTGCCGTTTGAGACAAGTCCGCCAGACGAGTGAATGGGAAGCCAAGCGTATGAAAGGCGCGTAAATCTGGCATCGCCATGAAGTGCGAAAATCCGGAAATATCCAAGGTAGACGTCGGTTCGATCGCACCACGCATGTTGTCAACGACAATATCGCCGCACTCACCGGTCTTGATGTAATCGTATTGATAGCGCAATTGCAGTTGCGATCTTGGGTACAGCGCTGTCAAAGGCAAGCTGAGCTTACCCACCATCGATTGCGTTTCGTCGGCTTGAAGTTTCTCAAGCACAGTGCCCTCGCCCCACACACGCGAACGGACTTTACCGTAAAGACTGTCATCGAGTGTCAGACGCTCGAGCGGAAACAGAATAAATGACTTCACTAATTGGTCATTAATATTGACCGTTAGTGAAGAATTCTTGGATGTTGCCTGTGGCGTGTAGCGATACCTTAAGTCGACAGGTACCCCAGCTACTTTGGGGCTGTACAAATCTGGCGGTATCCGTAAATTCAAACGAATTGGACCAGGATCATAGCCCGTCACATTCATCGCTTGCGCAGAGCTTAACTCGCCAAACTTGACGGCACGATCGGAGGGCAACCAGTTTGGCGCGTCGTAGGGCCGGCGAGCAATGATTTCGGTCACACCAGTAATTGCCGCCGTCTGACCCGACAACACTGAACCACCTAGGGCGAGCGCACTTGCAGCCTTTTTCAATTCACTGCTGTCGCGCCCCATCACGAGAAGCAATTTGCCAAAGGGGTCGCCAGGATTTGTCACAACAGAAATCGTTGGGCCCGAGATGGCGGCAATTTGCGCACCAGGCACTGTCGGCTTTGCACTTGCAATCAATACCATGGCATTGCCTTTAGCCGGCACTGTATTCATTGTGACCGGAAACCTTGCACCGCGGCCACTCGCCAGAGCGCCAAACCAAGACGACACAACGCCACCAGCCTCAAGCATCGTGTTATCAAGCGCACCCACAAAGACAAAGGGTAGACTCAATGGGCGTGCATCGCGTTGATCCATGAACGGCAACGGCAACAATGTCAGGTCATTAGGCAGAGCAATCGCCTGTGTCTCGAGCTCAAGTACGCTCTTATTGCTAATCGTCGCCCAAAGGCCGTTATTGGTTGGATCTTCGCACTGCAATGTCGTGCGACCAATGAGCTGCAAGGTCAATTGGTTGTAGTCTGAAATCAAACGAACTGGTAACTCGATGGTGCGCTCGAGGCTTTTACCGCCATCAACTTTCTCAACCGGAATACTCGCCGCGACATCACCATTAATTAACACGTTGAGTTGCGACCCATCGTTTAGCAAGGCGGGAGAAAAGCCATAACTCAACGTCAATGTTGCCTTTGAAATGACCTCATCTGCCCGAACGTTAAACCGCACACCATCACGACCATCCGCCCCTCTTAACGTCAACGAACCATTAGCGCCCAGTTGGCGCAGTGTTTGCTTCACGGTGCGGGTCCCCTCGCCAGAGGTCACGGTAGCCGACGACTCAATCGGCGTGACCGCAGACGGTATTACCGGCGCGGGTACCGCCGAGGCAGGAGCAGGAACTAAGGAGGCAGGAGCAGGAACCAACGAGGCGGGTCTAGGCACTTGTCCAAACGCCAGAGGCGCAGCGCCAAGCAGGCCTGACAGCACGAGCACCGATACACAGACTCGAAAAGCACCACTCGCGCTTGAGTCAAACAATCTGACGAAAACATTCTCTTTCATTACTGACTCTTGTGAAGTGTGCATATGTGCGAAAAACATCCCTACGCCCTTCGTTTGACGAAAGCGCCGCGAATACCGCTGCGGATCAAGCCATACAAATTGACAAAGCCGTGCCCAACTACGTTTTTGATCGATGTCATGGGCTTATCTTCTGTGTGCTTATCCCACTCGGTGGCCCACATGTCTGCGCGGCCGAAGGTCATCTTGGCGAGTTCTTTAGTTTGTTTGAGCGTCAACGAATCATCAAACTGGATACCAACGAACTGCCCACCTGTTTGCACGGTTCCAGGAAACGTCGATTCCTTTTCGCCTCTGAAGATCGAGACGTGAACACGCTCACCAATATCCCATTTAATGCCGTTGTCCTTGGGCAACTTAAGGCCCAAACCAGTGCTTGAAAAATTTGCGGTTTCGCACATCACTGTTCGACCATTTGCACGACTCACTGTGGCCGGAAACGTCGCTTTGATGCGGGGGGTGTGCCTAATTTGGCGTGACTCATTCGCGACATAGGCACTCGCGCTGAGAATCACCGTGTTGTAGACCACCCACACACAGTTAATCAAGGCAGTAAAAGGTTCATCCGAGCCTCGCAGCAGCTCTGTCATACCAAAGATCGCACAGATAGCATTCACGGCCAGGAGCAAGACGTAAGGAACCGCCATTTTCCAGTCGTAATATTCTCTGTCGATTTTTCCGCCCTTGGCGGTGACGTTGAACTTACCCCACTTGGGATTGAGCAAGGCCATCAGCACGGGCATCGAGATGTACCACGCCAATACCGTCTCGTAGACTTCGTTCCAGAAGGAATGTCTGTGGTTGCCCTGAATTTTTGAGTTCGTCATACTCGCAAGCACGATGGCTGGTAGCGCATACGCCAGCACCATTGAGGTAGTGGCAGTAAACACGTGCGCACCAAACACCAAATAGGCAACGGGTGCGCTCAAGAAGATCAAACGCGGCAGGCCATAAAAAAAGTGCAACATCGCATTGACGTAACAAAGGCGTTGACCAAGCGTCAACCCGGGACCAAACAGCGGGTTATCAATTCTAAAAATTTGCGCCATACCGCGGGCCCAACGGATGCGTTGACCGACATGGCTTGACAGGTTTTCAGTCGCTAAACCAGCCGCCTGAGGGACAGCAAGATACGCCATGTTGTAGCCACGGCGACTCATTTTTAAAGCCGTGTGCGCATCCTCTGTCACTGTTTCAACCGCCACGCCGCCAATTTCTTCTAAAGGCGCGCGACGCAATACTGCGCAGGAACCGCAAAAGAATGAAGCGTTCCAGATATCGTTACCGTCTTGAACTAGACCGTAAAACAGTTGCCCTTCATTCGGTACTTTGCCGTGGGTTTCGAGATTTCGCTCGAACGGATCGGGCGAAAAGAAAAAGTGCGGCGTTTGAACCATCGCCAACTTGGGATCCCTTAAAAACGACCCCATCGATAGCTGTAAAAACGAGCGTGTTGGAATATGATCACAATCAAAAATTGCAACGAAATCGCCATTGGTGCGTTTAAGCGCTTCGTTTAAGTTTCCGGCTTTGGCGTGACGATTGTTGTCACGGGTAAAGTAGATGGCCCCACATGATTGAGCAAACTCCCTAAACTCGTCTCGACGTCCATCATCCAGCAAATAGACTCGCAGCTTATCGGCGGGCCAGTCAAGCGTCAGCGCAGCCAACACAGACAGACGCACAACCGATAAATCTTCGTTGTAGGTTGGAATAAATATATCAACGCTCGGCCATTCAGACGTCGGACGGTCAATCATGACCGGTTGGCGCTCAAGCGGCCAGGCCGTTTGAATGTATCCAAGCACCAGACAGGTAATGCCGTAAAGCTCTGCAAACAACAAAAGATAACCAAAGACGGCGTCAAGCGTTGTCTCAAAATCAAGCGTGGCAGTCAAGCGCCAGTACAGATATCGTAAGGTCATCAACAGCGAGATGCCGATCATAATGAGGATACCGCCGCGCCCCCAAGACAAGCGACGAAGCTTTGAGGCCGCCACGAAGGCGATCACCGCAATCACCGACTGTTGAACGAGATCTAGCGGAACTGCAATAACGATGGCAAGCAGCAATACCGCCAGAGCGGCAGCGACTGCGCGTATAAAGTTGCTTTCCCAGATTGAGGCATTTGCTACTCTACCGCCAAGCCGCTCTAGCTTTTCAGGCATCTCGCTAAAAGAGAAGAGACTCATAGGGCCGCGACTCCGACGGTGTCAGAGTTGAGCAAACGCTCAACGGCCTGAACGCAAAGTTTGACATCGTGCGCGCCACGACTAAGCGGGTCATACTCTTGTAAGTCTTTGCTATACGCCAAGGCCTCGGGGATGGCTTGGTCTTGATGGATCAGCACAATCGATTTTTTGCCAAACTTTGCAGACATCATGTCTGTGACGTCATCGGCCAGTTGTTTGACACGATCAACTTGGTTGATTAATAGCAGATATCCTAAAAATTTCTTTCTACGTGAACAGTACTGCTTAATCAAACTCATAATCTTTGGTAGCGTGGCATACGATGCCGCATCAGGCAGAGCCACAATCACCGCAGCGTTTGCGGCAGCAAGTGCTTGCGTCAAATACACCGACGCTCCTGGAGGTGTATCCAACACCACCACGCAGTCGTCTGCTAACCCCAACAGAGCAAGCTGGTCACGCAACAAGGTTGGATTCTCGCGAAGATCTTGCTCAAAGTCGAGTCGATCCCCTTCGTTGATGGATCCGTACGGCAGCACATAATCGCCCGTATTGCCCTGTACGACGCTACTGCGCCAGTCATCGCCTGATAACACTGCACGGGCCAAGCCTCCCACGTGTCGCGGAGAGACACCAAAGTGCAAACGCAAGGCGTTTTGAGGGTCTAGGTCAACTGCCAAAACACTTTTTCCAAGACGGCGCAAGCCGGCGCAAAGGTTTGCACTAACCGTCGTTTTGCCGACCCCACCCTTGCCGGAGACAATTGCAATAATTTTCACGTACGCTTCATCCGTTCAAACAACAAAGATTTTTTACCTTCGGTAACACCAGACGCTGTGGGTGTGCTGCCGGATAAGCGGCTAAACAAAGCGGCAAGAGGCTGAGGCTCTCCAGTGGCACGCATGCGCATATGCGTTAAGCTCACGACCGAGCCTGGCTCTGACACTGACACCGCCGCTAACATCGGTTTTTCGACAGAGCGGACGGCAGGTGCTGCCGCGACCACCTTGGCAGGCTCTGCAGCGATCACTTTGGCTGGTGCTGAGGGCTCAACCGCAACGCGTTGACGCCTCGGGTTCGCCACCACCGGAGCGATTTCCTCTTCAATAAACGCCTCTAAATCATCGCCAAGCTCGTCATATTCAGACGCAGCCTCATCCATCAAAGATTCAGCAAGTGTCGATTCAGAAAAAATCGACGCCGGCGCGCCCGCAAATGCCACCTTAGTGTCATCTTGAAAGATTGAAGTACCCACTGTCGCCACCGCCTTTTTAATGACTTCTACATCCGAGGCCAGCTTTTGCGTCACCACGGCCACTTGAACAGGAGGCACAAATACCCCGGGCTTTGGTGCCTGATCGACTTTCCTGAGTGCCGCCGTCTGCTGATCACGAGCAGCTTGCGCAGCCCTGACCACCTGCGCTTCTCTGGCAGCATGAGCATCTTTAGCGACTTGCGCAGCCTTGATCGTCTGCCCGTCTTTCGCTGCCTGTGCAGCCTGTACTGCTTGCGCCGCTTGTGCCGCTTGTGCCGCTTGTGCCGCTTGAGCTGCCTGTGCTTCCCGCGCTGACTGACTTTGTTTAGCCAGACTGAGTTCTTGAGTCAACAGCATCTCTTTCGACGCCTCGGCTGCTGACTCGGCTTGCTCTTCTTGTGCGGCTTCTGCATCTCGCTGCGCCTGTGCATCTTTCACAGCTTGGGCTTCTTTAATCGCCTGCAATTGATGAGCCGCCTGCACTGCCTGAGCCGCCTGCGCCGCGAGCTCAATCTGCGCTGCAGTCCTCTCGGGCGCGATCCAGCCGGTCTCGATTAGGTCTTGCGCTGGCTCTGGGCTGACCACTACCACAGGTACATCGTGCATCGCCGGCGCCCAGCTCGGCGTCATCGTGGGATCCGCCAACAGCTCAATGGCTTTCACCGTTTCAACACGCTCGTGATAATCGTGTGCCCCTACCTCAAGCTCGTTCTCGTGCTCTAACACGACGATAGGCGCGCGCTCTCTCGGCCCTCGCTTCTTTTGATCGACTGGAGGAGGTGAAAAATCTGAATCATGCATTGCTGCGATCAGTGGCCAGCGCTCGTTGGCCTGAGCAAGCTCTTCATCGCGCACAACTTCCTGATACTGATTAGGATTTTGTCCTAAAGTTTTGTATAGATTCGCAATATCATTTGAATCTTTCATCAGCACTACCCTTTCGAAAATCGACTGGCCACAAGTGGTTCGAGGCCTTGCCGACGCGACTCTGTATCTGTCTAGAGACTCAATTGATACTCAATACTGCCAAACTCATCAGGCTCGCCAATTTGAACGACACGTAACGCGTCACCAGCACCTAACGTTGCCAACCATTTTTGATAGACACCCTCGAGACAGGCTGGTGCCCAAGTTGCCGTTGCATCACCAAAAGCCCCAGACATCAGGCTGCCGTGATTCGAATCATGGTGCACGATACGTAAAACACGATCCTGCTCTTCAAGATCCACACGACCCCAATCCATGTCTTTCCAGACTTCTCGCATTGCTTGCTGCAACTGCTCAAGATTCTCGCAGGGCGCTAGCGGCGTCTGGGTAGCAAAACGCATGCCGATACGTCGCATCAACTCACGCGACTCGATGGGCTCAGTTTGTGTCGTGCACTCTTGAGCCAAAGCGGCCAACAAACTACGCCATTGGCGCGAACATTGACGCTGAATTCGATAATCGACTTTTTCAGGCTTCACGGTCTTAAATCTCCAATTAAAAAAAAAGGCAAATGTCGAAGCAACTGAAGGGTCGCGACTCGCTTGCATTGGGTACAAGGTCATTTTGCTTGGTTGTCGAGACCTGATCGACCCTAAATTGGCAAGTCCCAACCAAAAAACGCAAAACCAATCAAAACTTTACTAGCCAAAAAATGCAAAAACCAAAGCACTAGCGATTGAGCGCTCGCGCTAAAGTGATCGAAGGCAGTTCACCGAACTGCTGGTGGTAATAGCTTGCGAAACGTGCAGGCTTAGTAAAGCCGCAAGAAAGTGCAAGAGCTGTAATTGAGGTTCCACGCGTGGCAATCGCGAGTTGACTGCGAGCCAAACTTAACCGTTCTTGCCGCACCCACTGCATCGGCGTGACACCAAAGCGATCTTGAAACGCATAGTGCAAACTGCGTTTTGACATCCGTCCAATCTGTTCAAGGGCAGTCAAGGAAATTGGCTGATTCAGGCGCGCCAAGATGTATTGACAGACATGATCCAGTTTGCGTCTGGCAAAGCCGCGGTCTGGCTTGAAATCAACCTGTTCTAAAAACAAGGCCGGTTTAAGCATCACGGCGATTTGTCGGTAAAAACAGTCGTCTAGCCCAGAAAACTCTAATAAATCTGGTTCAAACAAAAACTGATCAAGCACCGTCGTGAGTTGTCGCATCACGATCTCAAAAGACACACGCCCCACTTGAAGCTTCACTTCGCGTGAACTCCGTAAATCCAAGACGGGCGCGTGCTCGCTCTCTAAGCCCAGCATCGCTTGAGCAACGCCTTCGAGCTTCACAGGATCAATGTCAATCATCATGAAAGACCGCGTGCTAGCTTCTTCGCTGCGAGCACAGGCCGAGAGATAAACGGCTGTTGATCCAGCCTCAGCACGCAAGGGGCGCCCCGCCGCAAAAATTGTTGAGTGCCCGACGCACGGAATCACCAGCGTGTGGTTTTCAGTCTGCTCTGAGCGAGCTCGCCATGCGGTACCAGCACTTGCGGCAAGTTTCATCCCGTTAAGCGTCAACATCGAAGAGCGGTGCGCAAACTCGTTGTCTGGCACAAGAGACTCGCACTCTTTCAAACCAGGCACAATAAAGCGCATGCGTTGACTCATGTCTTGCACATTACCGTCAAGATGTGAGATCCGACCTCCAAAGGGTAAGCCGGGCAATAGATCTGAAGCGTGAGAAATGGCCATGAGTGTGCCGAATATAGGACTCACTCATTGTGGGGTTCAGTCGTCAACAATGCGACCCAGATCTTGCAACCGAGCGCCAAACAATGCAAACAAAAAAATTAGCGCATTGAGCTCAGCGTGAGAGGGCCCGCGCCAGTGTGGCAGAAGGGAGCTCACCGAATTGCTTGTTGTAGTATTCAGAGAACGTAGTCGTTTTGCTGAAACCGCAATTCAACGCGACATCAGTCACTGTGGTGCCGACGCGCGCCATCACCAAATGACTATGAGCCAGTGTGAGGCGTTCTTGGCGTACCCATTGCATGGGGGTACAGTCATAACGCGCCTGAAAGGCGTAGTGCAGATTGCGCCGCGACATAAACCCGACACGCTCTAAATCAGTCAAATTCAACGGCTGACCTAGGTTTGCCAAAATATATTGACAAACACGGTCTAGACGCCTGCGTGCATAGGCCGCACCTGGGCTTGCCTCGTCCATATCCAGAAACAAGGCGGGATGCAACATCATTGCGACATTGCGATAAAAATTGTCATCAATCCCGCTATAGCGCAACAACTCAGGCTGAAGTACAAATTGATCCACCACGCTCGCGAATTGACGAAAAATGGTTTCAAAAGACACTCGTCCGACCTGCATGAGCACTTCGCGGGGGGTTTGAAGCTCTTGCTCTAACGTCGCATCAGGCGTCAAGCCCAACATGGTACGGGCGACTCGCTCGATACGATTCGTGTCAATGTTTAGCACCAACATTGAGCGTAAAACGCCCTCATCGACGAAGGCGCAACGAGGCAACCACACTGCGCTCGCGCCTGCCTTCCAGCGCAAAGTTTGATTTTTAACGCGTACAGATCCGGTACCCACCAACGGCACTAACAAAAGATTGTCAGCTTTGCCCGATGCTTGCAAACGGACGGGACTACAAGAGAGCGCGGTGAGCTTTAATCCATTCACATCAACAAACGCACTGCTATGTGAAACAGCACTGTGCCCGGTCGGCAGCGAGCAATCTTCAATGCTCGGCGCTGACAGCTTCAGTTGTTCGCAAAGATAATCGAGTCGATCACTCAGTTGTGCTGCACGACCGCCAAAAAGCAGAGGGGGAAGTGCTGTGGGTGCCTTACGTGTGACCATATTGCATTTATTAGGTTAAATTTGCACAAAAGACATCATTTCAAACTGAGCACCCGTGTAATTATTGCACCAATTGGCGTATCCTGCATTACATTTCACTCTAGCATGATCTGTCCCATCACATTAATCATAAGACAATCCGCTTGCAGCACTAATTGATGATCAACCGTTTAAGACATATCTTCGCGCCTTCACAGACAAGTCAACAGTCCAGCCTTGCAAAAGCCATACTTTTTGCATCAGTTGCGCTCGCACTTCAGTTAGGCTCGTTCTACACGGGCAAAGTCAATAGCCATCACGTCGATATTTACGCGATGCCGATTGCGGTCTGGAGCGCGATGCTTTTTTTTGCGGGGTCGCAATACTGGCCGCTATTGTTAGTCGCAAGTTGGGTCGGCCTAGTCAGCTTCGGCACGCCTTTGATTGTTGCAGCGACTTACTCTGCTGTGCTCACGCTCATCACCTGGGTCATCGTTAAGCTTGATCTTACATTTTACAAACGACCACTCGCGATCGAAACACTATCTGACATCCTTAGGCTGGCGCTCTGCGCAGCCGCAGTTGGAGTCGGCGCCACCATCAACTTATTTATCGAAAATCTCACCGCCGACATTCAAACTGCAAATATCACATTGCAAAACTGGCTATTTGTCTTTGAACGCGCAACGCTCCGTTGCTTTCTACTATTTCCGCTACTGATCATCTGGAGCACACTGCCAAGGGATTGGCTCAGTCGCGCAAACGGTTTAAAGCTACTTTTTTTTATGGCTGTCTGGTGCTTCGTATCGTTCATGATGTTTTTCGCCCCTCAAATAGAGAACAGTCATGTCTTTTCACGAGGCTATCTAATATTTGTACTCACTCCTTTTGTCGGGTTGTATCTAGGCGCTCATGGCGTGACGCTCTCGACGGCCCTCATCTATATTTTTGCGATGTGGGCTTCATTTTCAACAACCGGGCGGTTTTATGCATCCGGCAACATCGATTTTTTTCAATTGCGCGTTTTTTTACTCTGCCACGCAGTGACCGGCTTAGTCACCATCATCGTCATTAATTTGCTCAAAAAACAAAAAGACAGATACACCACTACCGAAGAAGTCTTTCTGAAGGCAATCGAAGAAATACCGATTCCAATAGCTGTGATGAGTTTACGTTTAGCGTCAGAGACACCAACAACTGACACGCGCATGGAATACGTCAACTCAAGCTTTGTGAACCAAACAGGCTATGCCAGAGATCAATTGCCCAATCTGGGCACTTGGTGGCGTTCAGCCTATCCCGACCAAGCATATCGCAATGGGATCATCAATCGCTGGAAGGCTTGGTCAACGGACGGCGACACCCCTCCAAACCTTGAGTCTTGGGTCCAGTGCCGCGATGGCACAAAAAAACTCATGCGTTGGAGCTCTTTTAACCTCGGAGACCGCGTTCTCAGTTACGGACTGGATCAGACCCAACTGAATCAGCAGCAAAATAGCTTAAAAATTGCGGCTAGCCTGTATCAGGCGATCGGCGCAATGGTTGCCATCACTGACGAGGCAAACAAGATCATTGCTGTGAATCCCGCCTTTCAAAGCGAAATTGGCTATTCTGAGCAAGAGCTGCTTGGTCTTGGTATTACGAGCTTTGTATCGTTCGACCTAGAGAGCGACGCTTTTAAGACTCTCTGGGATCAACTGCGCCACCAAGATCATTTTGAAGGCGAAACTCAAATTCAACCAAAAGGGCGACAAGCGCTCACTCGCCACATGTCCGTCTATACCTCCCCGGTTGCCGACTCGGATCACATGCAGCGGATTTGGCTGTTCTCAGAATCTACCGATACAAAGAAAGCGCGTACGCAAATACAACGCCAAGCCCAATATGATCCGCTGACAGGATTGGCAAATCGAAGACTGTTGATGACGCGTCTTGAAACCGCCATCAGTCACTCTTCACGTAACCAATCAAAATTTTGCCTGATCTTTATTGACCTTGACGACTTTAAAGACATTAACGATACACGCGGCCACGATATCGGCGATGACGTGTTGATTGCTGTCGCCAATCGTCTCAAGCGCCTGCAGCGTGCTAACGACACGACAGCACGGCTCGGTGGAGACGAATTCACTTTAATCTACAACGAGATCGGCTCTGAGCCTGAGCTCGAAAGAAGAGTTGATTTACTGATCAAAGAGTTTGAACAACCGTTCGAGATCAAGAATACTGCCTACCAGATTTCAATCAGTGTCGGTGTTGCCCAGTACCCTCGCGATGGCCAAACAAGTCGAGACATTCTGATGCACGCCGATCAGGCCATGTATGCAGCCAAGCGCGATGGTAAGGGGCGCCACAGGCTCTTTGATCAATCTTTACAACGTCAAGCCGACGAGAAACAAGAAGCCATCTCTGAAATCAAGCGGGCGCTTGACAACCGAGAGTTTGAACTTCACTTTCAACCTATTCTGACTCTGGATACACAAAGAATTGTGAAAGCTGAAGCATTGCTGAGATGGAATCTTCCTGATCACTCGATGCGTATGCCCAGCACTTTCTTAAAACATGCAGAATCGTCGGGTTTGATTGTGCCCTTAGGGGCATGGGTATTTACACAAGCTGCCAAAGCCTGCCAGCAATTCACTCAACTACAACCCGACTTCTCGGTTTCAGTGAATGTGTCAGCCTCTCAAATCAACGCGCGTGAAGATCACACTCTAGCGTGGATTCAAGAGCTAGCCGATTACAAGCTTGACCCCACCCGAATCTCGTTAGAAATCACAGAGCAAGTGATGCTACGCCCAACCGCTGCAGTGCGCGCGCGCATCAAACGCCTTAAACTAGCTGGCTTTCAATTTAGCATTGATGATTTTGGCGTGGGCTATTCGTCTTTGGCCGTCTTGCAAGACACACAGTTTCATTATCTTAAGATCGATCGGCACTTTATCTCAACGCTTGAAAGTGCACCCGCAAGCCAAGCGGTGGTTCGTGCCATCATCGAGCTCGCTCATGGTTTGAATATGAAAGCGATTGCTGAAGGCATCGAAACACAAGAGCAACTAGAAATTTTGCAACAGCTAGGCTGTGATTTGGGTCAAGGCTATTTATTACATCGACCGATGACGGACGATCAGTTCTATGAGTTACTCAAGGCAAATGCGAATCCGCCTCTAATCCCTGCCTACGAAACGGTCTAAGCGCCTAGGATATCCACTCGCAGCCTCTTAGCGTTCACGCATCCCTTGAGTTAAGGCGACATAAATAGGTCGCATTAAGT
>Ga0247844_1004659_pt1 | contig 18354 bp, 15 predicted proteins | sample LaCtaG_FD_192421 | JGI IMG/M metagenome (GOLD analysis project Ga0247844, IMG submission 192421) | Freshwater microbial communities from meromictic Lake La Cruz, Castile-La Mancha, Spain - LaCruzMarch201714.5m_1 | ecosystem: Environmental > Aquatic > Freshwater > Lake | place: Spain: Castile-La... | reverse complement strand
TAATAATCAATACTTTTGGTTTTGACATAAATCCTCCTAAAGTGAACGGAGATACGCTATCTCCTTTTGCGTTAACTTTCGATACTTACCTACTTCTAAACTGTTTTCTAGCTCTATCTCACCCACTCTTACCCGCTGTAAATAGCTCACTTTAAGCTGAAAGTAACCCATCATTCTACGAATTTGACGGTTTCTACCCTCTGCAATCTCAATGTATATGGCATCTTTCCTTTTTGAGTCCCGAGTAACTTTTGCAGGCAATGTTGGCCCATCATCGAGGACAATCCCTTTTCTCCACTTGCTTAAAAACTCCTCATGAATCGGTCTATCCACGATACAGTAATACCGTTTCCAAACCTCTTTGCTAGGGTGAAGCAACTTATTAACAACTTCCCCATCATTGGTTAAAATGATAAGCCCTTCTGTCATGTAATCAAGTCGCCCAACAGGGTATATTCTCTCTTTACTCTTTACAATGTCTGTCACTTTTCTTCTTCCACGCTGCTCATCCTTCAATGTACAGAGAACCGAGAGTGGTTTATTCAAGAGGTAATACTCAAAATTTACTGGCTTATTTACCACAACTTTTTTTCCATCAACTATGAAAGTATCCGATTCACTAACCTCTTCACCGAGTGACGCAACCGCACCATTTACCTTTACCTTGCCACTTGCAATAAGTTTATCTATCGTACGTCTTGAAGCAATCCCATGCATGGAGAGAAATTTATTAATTCTCATCATATCTTAGCTGTACTCTTGAATTTCAGTTACTAAAACATCTTTGTACTCTTCATAATTTTCAAGCACTTTATATATCCCGTTTATAACAGCATTAAGTGGATTTTCTGCAATGGTTACAGGAAGATTTAATAGTTTTGCAAACTTCTTATCAATATTTGGAATCAACGCACCACCACCGGCAACCATAATCCCACGCTTATTAATATCTGCCGAAATTTCAGGTGGGGCTTGCTCTAAAATCGCCTTAATCTCTTCAACAATTTGAGTACACAGTTCACCAATTACAGGCTCTATCTCACGCGATGTGATTTCAAAGTCACACGGAAGGCCAGTAATAGCACTTCTTCCATTTACTTTCATTGTCTTATTCTCTTCAAGTTTAAGGGCTGAACCCACACCAATTTTAATCTCTTCTGCTGTTTGCTCACCAATATTAACATTGTGCTCTTTTCGTACAAATTGAATGATGGCATCATCAATTTTATTTCCAGCCAGTCGAAGCGATGAAGTGATTACTATCCCCCCGAGAGAGATGATGGCAATCTCTGATGTCCCTCCACCAATATCCACAATCAAATGTCCATCGGGTCTGAACACATCAAGCCCTGCTCCAATAGCTGCCGCCATTGGCTCTTCAATAAGCAGTGCCTCTCTTGCTCCCGCTTCTCTAACAACTTCTTGAACTGCGCGCTTTTCTACATGCGTTACCCCTGCAGGCACACAAATAACAACACGTTGTGAACCAAAAAATTTACGTTTTTTCACCTTTTGTAAAAAATCCTTCAGCATCTTCTCTGTCATATCATAATCAGCAATAACACCATCTTTTAAAGGCTTGATTGCTTCAATATGCTTAGGGGTTTTCCCTAACATATCCTTCGCCGCTTTACCAATTGCAAAAATTTCATCTGTTTTTAAATTCATAGCCACAACTGAAGGCTCACAAATCAATATTCCTTGAGACTTCGCACATACCAATGTATTAGCTGTCCCTAAATCTATCCCAATATCTTCTGAAAAAACCTCTGTTAATCTCTTGAAAAAACTCACTTTTTTTGCCATCTTATTTCCTTCCTAATATTTATAGCCACTAATGTGCCAATTTTTTTCCCCCAACAGGTGAATAAATCTTGAAATAGGAAATCCCATAATACTATAGAAATCCCCGACAATACCTTTAACTAAAAATTTTCCACTGCCTTGAATACCATAGCCACCGGCTTTATCAAGCCCAATTCCACTATCTGTATACTGTTTTAAAGCGTTAAAATTACACTCCCAAAACTCCACTTCACTGCTACAAAGCTCGGTTATAAATTCACCTTGGTAGCAGAGGGTAAAGGCTGTATATACACTGTGTTTCTTCCCATTTAAGCGTATTAAAAACTCCAAATTTTCTTCACAACTTCTTGGTTTCTCAAGTATGGAGTGTTCATATACCACAATGGTATCAGCAGCTACAATTAAACTCTCTCTCTCTTTGGTATCTAATACTTCTATTACCGCTTCTGCCTTTTTTCTTGAGAGCCATTTAACATACTCTTCAGGCGCAAGATTTAGGTGATTTTGCTCATCGATTTCAGGCGCTATCACTTTAATATCATCAAAATAATCACTTAAAAGTTCAAACCTTCTCGGAGACTTTGAGCCTAAAATAATCACTACATCACCTCTTTGTTATCATTAATAATACCATTTTCTTGCAACTGATCGATGATTCGCGCTGCCCGTGCATACCCTACTTTTAACTTTCGTTGCAAAAAGGAGGTTGATACTTTACTCTCACCCTCTAAAAGAGCAATGGCTTGGTCATACATATCATCAACATCCCCGCTCACGCAGGTACTTTCAGATATAATTTCCTCATTATAATCGGGTTCTCCAAGTCGCTTTAGATGCTCTGTAAGTTTAATAACTTCCTCATCGGAGATAAATGCGCCTTGTATCCTTGAAAGATTTGGAGAACTTGACTCAGAATAGAGCATGTCACCCTTTCCAAGAAGCTTTTCGGCCCCCGTTTGATCTAAAATTGTTCTTGAATCAATCCCAGAAGCAACTGAAAAAGAAATTCTCGAAGGAAGGTTTGCCTTAATCGTTCCTGTTATAACATCCGTAGAAGGACGTTGAGTTGCCATCACCAAGTGAATTCCTACCGCTCGAGCCTTTTGTGCAATTCTTGCAATCGACTCCTCAAGCGTTCCAGGTGCAACCATCATCAAATCTGCAAACTCATCTATAATGATTACAATATAGTACATGAAATCTTTTGGATTTCTTCCATTATACCCTTCAATGTTTCTCACTTGAAGCGCAGAAAGTTTTTTATACCGTTCCTCCATCTCATTAACAGCCCATCTAAGTGCAACTGCTGCAAGTTTTGGTTCAGTAATGACTGGTACCAACAGATGTTTGATATCATTATAGGGCATCAACTCAACCATTTTAGGGTCTACCATGATAAACCGTACTTTTTCTGGCCCACTTTTTAATAAAATACTGCTAATTAAAGTATTTATTCCAACAGACTTACCACTGCCCGTTCTTCCTGCTATTAGAAGGTGTGGCATCTTTTTTAAATCAATGACAATATTTTTACCTACAATATCTTTTCCTAAAATTACCGAAAGCTCAGATGTACTCTCAGTAAATGCTTTGTCTTTTACAATTTCTGAAAAATAAACAGGTTCAGCCACTCTATTTGGCACCTCAATTCCAATGAGGTTTTTCCCTGGAATAGGCGCTTCGATACGAATACTTTTAGCTTCTAGATTCATAGCAATATCATCAGCTAAACTCGACACTTTTTTAACCCTTATCCCTTGCTCAATTGAGAGTTCAAATCGTGTGATTACTGGCCCGACTTCATAATTTACGACCGTTGCAGCAATCCCGTATTGAGCCAAAGCCCCCTCTAATTTCTGGATTTTATCCATATAGTAAAGGCGTTCCTTCTCTTCATCCACTTTCAAAACTTTTTTTTCATCAAAAATTTGATCTACCGATACCTTCTCTAAACTCTCGCCTGTATCTTGCTCTTTTGCAATAGATTTTAGCTTCTCCTCTTTGCTGAAATTAGGTGTTAACGCTCTTCTATCATCTAAAGGATTCTTATCATCTAACTCAAAAAGTGAGATCTTTTGTTTCGATGCAGGGATAGGAGCCTCAGCTTTTGTTCTCTTGTTATCACCTAATTGAAATGTCACCACTTTTTCCGACCGCTTCATTTTAGGGGACTCTTCAACTTCATCCGATTGAAAATCCAAAGGTTTTTCGAGTGGAGTTTTCTCAAAAATACGCTCTTTTTTACGTTTTTTTAGATTTTCTCTCTCATTTTTAAGAGCTAATTTCTGTTCATAAGCCTTTTTCTTAGCCAATGCAAAAGCCTGTTTTTTCTCTTTTCTTGCTCCACTGCCTAAAATGAAATTCTTAATCATACTCTTCAAGCTCTCCTCAAAGAGAATAATAAGCGATATCACTAAAATAGCACTATCACTGATGTATACGCCCACTATTCCTAAGTATGGATAGAGCACAATCAGAAATGCTGATCCTAACATTCCACCAGAGTCTCCGCTGCCACCGACCCTTAAAAATTCATCTACAAAACCCTTTTTTAATGCCTGTTCATTAGATTGTGCCATAACTAAAAGTATGGCCAGTGTTATAAACACAACTATAACTGCAGTAAATTTCAATTTTTTTATTTTAATATTTTTAAGAACAATCATCAAGATTGAGTACCCTAAAAGTATCAATAAAAAAATATACGACAAAACACCGCAAAACATTGACAGTAAAAACTCTACCACGCTGCCAAGCATTCCGGTGTTAATCCCAGTAAACTGAGAAGTTAATATAAAAAAACCATATAGTGAAACTGCAAATAACCCAATTCCTATTATTCGATTTCGCATTTTTATCACCCTGTATTTTCTCTAGTATATCCATTAAATTTTACCATAAATTAGCCATTTTTTCAATCTTTATATCACCATTATTAACAATTAAGAAATCTTGGGGGTTAAACCTTTTCAAACTATTCGGGGAGACTACAAAACTATAATATGATAATAATTATTTATAACCTAATAAAAATTTCTATCTCTACTTTAAATCAAACAAACACTCGAACCTTTTAACTCTAGAAAAATCAAAAGAGAGCAACATTTTGTCACTCTCTTTTTTAACTTTTTATTCTACCTTAATCCCAGTACAGTAAATAATTTTATGATATTATCTTCTAAATTTTCATCAATGAAAACGTACTGTTTTGCAACACTTTCATAGAGCGACTCTCGCCTAAAATATATCTCTTGCCAATCAGATGCTTGCAATATAGGTCGATCACACAAATAATTTGCTCTTTTTTCCATTAACGCCTTGTCACATCTCAAATATAGTACGTTTATCTCTTCCTTAAGAAGCTCACAGGAGTGACTATTCTCAATCACACCTCCTCCTGTTGCAATCACACAATTTTGACCTGTAGTACTCTTTAATAACTCTTTTAATATTTCAAATTCTAACTCGCGAAATTTTGCCTCTCCGTCTGTTTTAAATATTTCCGGAATTTTTCTCCCTGTTCTACTCACCATTGCATCATCACAATCAAAAAAATCAAAACAGATTTTTTCAGCTACTGCTCTACCCAGTGTTGTTTTTCCAACACCAGAAAATCCTATCAAGACAACTCTCATAGCAATTCCTTAATTGGATTTATTAACAGGTTTAAATACACGAAAACTGAGCAATGCACCCAAAACAAATAATACCATTAGAGGTAAAAGCGTATATAAAATGACAATTAAAATAATGACAACCACGCTATTTCTACCCCGAATTTTCATAAGAAAAAAAACTTCCTTACATAAGTAGAGCGAAAATCCGCCCATTACAATCGTCGAATATGCCCCCAATAACTGATGGTTCATATTGGGTACGTATTTCAGTCCAAAACAGAGTGCATAGACTAACGTAAATAAATAGCTTATATGAAACCCAAACAGATATTTTCTAAATGAGAATGCATAGGTTATGATGACCATAATGAATACCGTAATAAAAAGTATCAAAACATAATTTTCACGAAACATTGTGACTTGCTCAATCAAAAACTGACCATTTTGACTTCCCATTTCCCCATTTTTAATGGTGGCTAACTGTCCAAGCACTGCATTCATAACAGGCCTTTTAATCAATTCAACAATGATATAGGCTACGGTAGTCATGATAAAACTGACAATCATAATTTGATTAAAGCCATTTATTTTACACTTTTGAGCAAAAAAGAGAAGTACTGTTTCAAATCCCAGAAACATCACTAAAAAAATGCCCCATATTACAAAAACCCCAGCAATTGAATGGGTGAAATAGAGTGGAATCATACCACTTGTTTGATTTCCCAGTATAAATGCATAAAACTTACACTCTTGAAAAAGTATCAGTACAAGCAAAAAAATTAAGTAGACATAAATTTTAAATAGCCACTGCTTTGATTTTAATGTTGTCACTCTACAATTCAGGCTATAGGCTGGTATAAAAAAGGCAATTAAAGGTATAAATAGTGTTAATACCATCAAAACTACTTGAATTATTATTTTTTTTAACATTACGCATCCCTTCTATTTTTTGATAATCTCTCCACCGCCAAATACATCCATGACTGTTTTTAAAAGATCATCTTCAACAACCACTTCGCCCCCCTCTTCAAAGGAAAACTCCATTTTCAATGGCATATTAAACACTTCAAAAAGCACCTCTTCAAGATACTCTCTATTTTTCAACTTAGATAACGCGTCTAAATGGAACTGATGCCCTTTTGGAAGCTCAATTAAAATGTTCTCCCCCGATATTCCTTTTGCTACAGACCCACTCAGGTACGCTACCATTACAATTCTTTTGCGTTTAAGAATTGTAAGAAGTTCATCCCACTTTTCACTCAACTCTTCAGCTGAAATCTCTCTATTAAAAACCCTCTCTTCTCTTGGAAGAGGTAGAGTTGAGACTTTTTTTGAAACTCTCTTACTGCCGAATTCAAGCTCACGTATTCGATGAACAATAACATATCCTAAAAGCCTCTTGTCCTCTTCATTTTTAAGATGATATAGCACAGATAAAATCTCTTCAATCCACTCTAATTTCACACCCTCTTCTTTGAAACTCTTTGATTTTAGATAAAAACAGTACTGTTTGAAAAAATCATCAATCTCAATCCCTTCAAGCCACAGCTCATCAATCAGTTCAAGTACAGAGGATATCTGATTTGAAAGTATGATGTTTTCAAAAAATTGAAACCGTTGAGCAGACACAAATCCAAGATTATCCTCAACATTTTTCAAGGTCAAATGATTCTCTTGGGCTGACAAAATTAGCTTTTCCATTAAGGTCAGAGAGTCCCTGATACTGCCACCGCTCCGCTCAAATAAAATTTTGTATACTTCATCCTCAACCGTGACACCCTCTTTTTGTAAAATATCGCTAAGTAAACTCTTAAGCTCTGAATACTTTACACTGCTTAAGTCAAACCTTTGGCAACGAGAGAGTATGGTCTCTGGCAACTTCTCAGGGTCCGTTGTGGCTAAGATAAACATAACATGGACTGGAGGCTCTTCTAAAGTCTTTAAAAGGGCATTAAAAGCCTCCGTTGTCAACATATGGACCTCATCAATGATAAAGATTTTCTTCACTCCTTGAGCGGGTTTATAATTCACCCTCTCTTTAAGTTGTCTTATCTCATCAATTCCACGATTTGAAGCGGCATCAATCTCAATAACATCAATAAAATTACCTTTTGTGATAGACAAGCAACTCTCACACTCTCCACATGGCGATTCACTCATAGGAGATTTAAGACAGTTAACACATTTTGCTACAATTCTAGCAAGTGTCGTCTTTCCAAGTCCTCTCGGTCCACAAAAAAGTATAGCGTGGTGCAATTTTCCTAAAGTAAGCGCATTTTTCAAACTCGTTACCGTGCTATCTTGCCCTTTTACTTGAGAAAACTCTAGTGGTCTATATTTGCTATATAACATTTTTACTCCATTCCAAAATTCTTCATTTTTGAACGCAGTGTATTTCTAGTAATTCCAAGAATTTCTGCTGTTTCAACCTTTTTATTATTTGTAACACGAAGCACTTGAGTAATAAGCTCTCTCTCTACCCGTGACACAATTTTCTCATAGTAATCCTGTTCACCATTCTCTTTTAAAATATCAATCTCACCTGCAATCCAATCCTCTAATACCCAATCTTGTAAATCTCCATGACGTGTAGTTACTTTACTTGAAAGCATGTTGGCTGGGAGATCCTCCACTAAAATGGTATTGCTTCGGCACACAGCAATTGAGCTTTTGATAATATTTTTGAGTTCTCGAATATTGCCTGGAAAACTATAACCATGAAGCTGCTTTAAAGTGTTTTCAGATATCCCCTTAATATTTTTCCCCAATTCATTGTTAAACTCTTTGATAAACTGGTTCACAAGGTAAGGAATATCCTCTTTACGCTCACGAAGGGAAGGAATTTCAATTTTAATTACTCTAACGCGATGATAAAGTTCTTGCATGAATTTTCCTTCGGCCACTAGCTGCTCTAAATCTCTATCTGTTGTATATAAAATTCGACACTGTATCGGTGTGCGTTCACTGCCTCCCACTTTTGTATAGTGCTTATCCTGCAGTACATTAAGTAGTTTCGCTTGCACATCAAGATTTAGTGTACTGATGTCTTCAAATAGAAGCACACCATCCTCTGCAAGTTCAAATTTTCCTATTTTATTATCTTCAAAATTTGCCTCTGGTAAAAAACCAAACAGCTCTTCATCAAAAAGAGTTGAGTTGAGTGATGAACACCTTACAGTTGCGAAGGCTTTTTCACTACGGTTACCATATTTATGTATTGCCCTTGCAATGATGCCCTTCCCTGTTCCACTCTCACCAATGACCAATACTGGAAGATCTAAATTAGCAACCCGTCCAATCATCTTATATACATTGAGCATCTCTTCAGTAGTCCCAATCATCTCCTCTTCGATATCTGTTCCCTTTTCAGAAAAGATTTTCTTTGATTTAAGCTTTTGATTGTTTACTGCTTTTTCAATTGTCGATAAGACCTTTTTTTCATCTTTCTCATCCGCTATAAGATAATCATAGGCACCCATTTTCATGGCCGAGATAATGATTTTTAGATTAACATTAGCACCGTATAGAAAAACGGGTATCTTGCTATCAATCTCTTTGATGTGTTGTAATAGGGTTAGTGCACTCTCTTCAATCCCCTTATTATCAATCAACACTGCCTCAGGTTTATGTTCAATAATAGCAGATAAAAGATGCCTATCTGTTTGAACAGAAAAGATATCTGTAAATATGCGGGTCTCTTCACGTAATTTCTGTATCCTACTTGGGATATAATTAAAACATATTAGTTTCATCTCTCACCTACTAAACATTTTTTAGTTTAAATCGAATTGGCATTTGTACTTTACCGGAAATGTTTGTGCCGCCTTTATTGATTGTAATTTTCCATCCTAAAGCTGCATTCATTGCTGCGCTATCAAGAGAGCTATAACCACTCCCTTTACTCGCCACCACATTGGTTACTTGACCATTTGCATTCACTGTCATTAATAGTACAACCGTGCCTTGCCAATGATTTTTAGCTGCATCGTTTGGATACTGAGGCATTTTATTGTTAGGATCCCAAATGGCACTACCGCCACCAATAACTTGAATGTCTGAGCGTGTGGCACTTCCACCACCAATACTTGCTCCTGCACTTGAGAGTCCAACACTTGTATCACTACCCCCTGTACCCCCTAATTTGGCGTTTCCAGAGCTAGAGACAGAGGCAAGATTCCCTGAACCCACTGCCTGTTTGCCTGTAGCAAGTGAATTGCTACTACTTTTACTATAGAGTCCATTTTGTTTCAACTGATAATTGTTCCCGTTTTGTGTCACAGCGCCTTGTTCAATCCTACCACTTCCAGTGACTTTACTCATTCCTTTCAAAGCAGATTGATTGAGAGAGCTGTTCATCAACGCATCAAGACTTGGTTGCGAATTTGCACTACTTCTGCTTGTGTTTTTCTGCGTTGTTAAAGTCTGAGTATTCGTACTTGCTTTTACCATAGAAGCTGCTTTCACAGGGACAGGTTGTGCAATAGGCTTAGAAACGGATTTAACGCCGAAACTCTTAACGGATGCACTGCTTTGAACAGAAGATTGAGTCTGGGTAGGTTCACCCTTCTGCTCTTGGTTACTTGCAGAGCTTGTGTCTTCTAGTTGAGAAGGGGATGAGTTCCCTGGACTGTTTGTCTCTTCTATCACACTTCCTGTGGGAGAGAGCTCAACTAAATTGGCTTGAATGACCGTTTCAGGTGGCTTTACCACTGTTGTTAAAACATAAAAAATGATATAAAGGAGCAAAATAACGTGAATAATTACCGATATAACAAGTGCTAACGAAAATCGTTTTTTACTGTTTTCAAAGTACATACTCCCCTCTAACTTTCCATCGTCGTGGTGGCAATATCAAGCTGAGTTGCTCCCGCATTTTTCGCCATTGACATAATTTGCACTAAGTATCCATAGCTCAAACTCTTGTCTCCTTTGATAAGAACAACCGGTGAATTTCCATCAGATTTCAAAACTCCAGCAAGTGTTGAAACAAAATCGCTTGAGGCTACCCCTTGACCATTAATATAGATATTTTGATTTGCATCAATCGAGACAACCACCTGATTTGGTGACGCTTGATTTAAAATATTTGATTGTGGCAATTTCATCTGTATTGAATCATTTACCGTCATAAATGTAGTGGTTGCCATAAAAAATATCAAAAGAACCAACATAATATCGATAAGATTGATGATATCAAGTCCCACGCCACTCTTTTTTCTGCGTCGTCGTCTGCTTCCTCTTAAATCCATAAACTCTCCTACTTATGAATATTTAAGAAACGAAGCGATACTTTTTCCATTTCAGAAATAACATTATCAATATGATTTTCTAGACATCTGTGCACAATCATGCACGGAATAGCAATAATTAGTCCTGCTGCTGTTGTTATAAGGGCTTCACCGATACCCTTTGCCATCAGTTCTGGCTTTCCAAGCCCATTTTCAATGGCCATCGATTGAAATGCTGTGATAATACCACAAACTGTTCCAAGAAGCCCAAGAAGGGGCGATACAGAAGCAATAATGCCAAGCAACCACATTAATTTATCCATCATTCCAACACGTGTAGTCGCCACCTCTTGTATTAAATCCTCAAGCGAAGCTCTATCTCTATCATAATTTTCTAAAATTGCGCGAATCATGACCGCCACAGAGTTATTGTGATTTTTACAAAGCTCTATTGCTGCCTTAATATTACCTTTTCTCATAAGCTCTTCAATGGTTTTTTGAAAATTGTGATTAAAATTGCCTCTTTCAATGGTACTAAAAAACACAATTCTCTCTATCATTACTGCCAGTCCAATTATAGATACTATGAGCAGCGGGTACATAACCCACCCTCCTTGTAAAAACATTCCTATCACGGGTATTAGTTCCTTTCTTAAATAAAATTAAAATGCTGTTTGTACGCTAAATGTTACAACACGTCCTGCAATGGGATATCCCTGTTTATAATCTGGTGTTGCATTAAAAAGGTTTCCAATAAGTAGATTAAGTGCTACATTCGGATTAAGTTGGTATGTATTTTTGATATTAAATGTCCAGAATGGATTAAGTGCATCGTTTTGATAGAGTGCCCCATACATTCCTTGGTAATAATTCATAGTTGGTGTGATTGAGTACGCTCCAACCGTATATACAACACCCATGTTTACAGTGTTTTGTGGTGAATAGGTCACTTGTTTTAGAGTTGAAAATTGATAATTAAAAAGGGCTCTAAAATCCTCAGTAATGGTATAAGTATTATTAAATGTTACATTCCACGAATATTGAGTTCCAGGCATATTTTCAACAATAATTGGGTTGGTAGTTCCATCTGGAACACCTACGTAGACTATGGTATTTGTTGAAGTATTTCCTGTCAATTTCACTTCAGAATAGAGTTGATTGTAAGTGGCGTACCCACCAATTCCCGCATACATCTGACTCTCTCTTTGTAGCTGGCTCTGACCATTAAGCATCACATCACTGTTCCAAATAAAGCCATTTAAAGTTTGACTCATGGGAGTATTAAAACTATTTTGACCTAAAGTTCCTGTAATACCATAGTTTTGGCTAAGCCCTTTTTTAACATCGGCTCCCACTTTACTATTTAACTGACCCTGTCCACTATTGTTTGCAAACTCAAGCCCACCTGTCAAATTCATTGTAAGGGTTGGGTCGTTCACAAACTGTAGTTTGTCTGTTGCAGTTCCATTAAGAGAGGTGGTTCTATAATTTTGAATGGCATCAGTATAGAGTTGCCCTTCTAAATGTGAGTAGTGATTTACTCCCGGCATAAAACTTGTTGTAAAATCTTGATCTTTGTTGGCGAAAAGATTGAAGTAGGTATTGGTATAAATTCTATCTGGTAGCCCCCCCTGAGTATCTCCATACACATTCAACCCAACATTGAGTGGTTGAGGGGTATCGTTCATAAAATGGTATATTGCAAATAAATTTGTCGCATTGTTGTTAACTGAGTAGGTTTGACTATTGTTATACATATTAGGAATGATATTTTGAGTGTTCGTATTTGAAACAATACCCGTCCAGTTATTCCAATCGGCTTTCAAATACATATTATCTGTAGTTAGCTCTGAATTATTCCCTGTAATTCCACCCGCTTCATGACCCGCATGAAAATACGTGTCTAAATTATACTCTGGTAACTTTTTGAAATAATCTAAAATAATAATATTTTGATTTGGTTGGCTATATCCCCCAAGTCCAAAAGTAAAATAATTGGCATAGAGTTCATTGCCAGGTGTCATCACCACCCGTTGTTCTGGATATACTGAAAGTTTATACATCGTATCAGGAAGCGGGGCAATATTTACTTGTGCTGGCATTGGTGCTGATGGGACTTGAGTGACCTGTTGCGTTGATATAACTTGCGCTGTTTGCGGAGTTACAATGGCTGGTGCTGCCGCAACTGGCTTTACTAAAGGGGCTACATTTTGAACTTGTGGCGCCTGTGGTGCCACACCTTGTACTGTTTTTGTCCCCAATGTATAGCTGTCTTGTGAGCTTACAGTGTTTGAATCAGAGCTCCCTCCTGATACCGTTGCTGCAAAAGTAACTCCAGATGCTGAGATTAATGTAATAATTATGGATCCAATCAAAATCTTTTTATTCATTTTTCCTCCATGGTTTAAATTTAGCATTCCTTTTTATCTCTTAGGAACACTGCTTCCACTCTGTGTTGTTGAGCCATTATTTGCTGAATTTGAATCTTTAAGTTTCACTGTTGAACCGCCACTCGTTGTATTCGTAGTAGCAGATCCACTCCCTTGTTGTCTCTGTTGAATAATGGATTTAAGTTGTGAAGCAAGTGGTGCATTTACTTTTGAAAGTGAAACCACATTGATCTGTGCCCCAGAATAATCCCTATTTTCAATTTGACATACAATCAGACCTTTTAATGCCTCTTGATAATACTGGGAATTAGGGTACTCGCCGATGAAATCTTGATACGTCTGAATCGCTTTATCATAATTTTTTAATTGATAATAGTCTTGGCCAATTTTCACAGATGCCACCTCTTGTAAAGGGCTATTTGAATACATCAATTTAAGTTTAAGTAGTAACATAATGGCATTTTTATAATCTTTTGAGTTTTCATAGATAATCGCTTGCTTTAACAATGCTTGATCTTGGTAGGTTGCATCACTTCCATTGATAACACTGTTTAAATAAGGTGTTGCCAAACTGTATTGATTTTGATCAAAATAGAGTGATCCTAAATAGTAATTTGCAAACGCACTATACTCTGAACTATTAAGTAAACTCTTTAAAAGCGGCGCTGCTTGAGAATAATTGTTTTGTAAATAGAGTATCTGTGCTTGTAAACTTATCTGTTGCTCTGATGTCGCCATTTTTTGACTCCACGTATAGGCTAGTTTGTAATTCAACAGTGTAATATTGAGTTTAACAATTTGCGTGGCTATCATGTTTTTTTGTTTTGTATCCTTAGCCTTATCATAAGTAGAAACAAGCGCTGTACTAATTGCTGTTAAATCTTGATTTTTAGTCAACAAAGTCGTGTCTTGAAGTATGACTTGTGAGAGATAACTGCTATTTGGATAAGTGTTAATAAACTGAATAGAGAGAGCTTTAACATTCGCCACGTCATTTGCATTAGCTTTAATGACAATCATCCAGTACAAACTCTCTGCTGCCTCTTTAGATTTTGGATAACTGGTAAATACTTTGTTATAGTTCGTATACGCTTGAGTATAATTCTCAGTATTGTAATAACATTGTGCTATCATCGTATAAGCGTAACTTTCTTGACCACTTATTTGTGTTAGGGATTGGTAAACACTTTGAGCCTTATCATAATTTCCAAGCTTAAAATAGGCCATCGCTTGCATTTTTTGAACATCGACAAGTGAATCACTCTTAGGGAATTTTTGAATAAACTGCTGTGAATCGCTCACAACAGAACTGTATTGAGCCGTTTGGAGTTCTAATGTAATCAAATTATAGTAGCTATCTTCACTCTCTTGAGGATTTTTTCCTTTAACGACCACTATTTTAAAATTCTTAATGGCATTGGTAGTATCCCCCATTTTACTATAGGCGATTGCTTTTATGTAAGCGGCACTTCCAGGGTCTTTAACATCCTTTGCACTGTCAATAGCTTGAGAATAATTTCCTTGCGATATATATATTCCAGAAAGATTTGCCGCAAATTTACTGTTTTGCTTTTGCTTTAAATAATTAATATAAAGCTGTTTAGCGGCATCACTTTGATTATTGGCAATATAGATATCGCTCATAAGTGCAGTGTTTTTTTCTAAATACGTTACATCACCGCTTTTTTGATAGCTTGAAAATGTTTTCGTTGCCAGTGCGACATCATTTGTCTTACTCGCTATGAGTAAAAGATTATAATAGTATTGTGGCTGTGGTGAAAGTGTTAGAAGTTTTTGATACATTTGAACGCTCGCACTATAATTTCCACTCTCAAAATCACTTGTCGCAATCATCTCTAAAAAGCTTTGATTCAAACTAGAATCCACTGTTAAGTTGCTTACTGTTTGCGAAAATTGGTAAACATTTTGATAGTTGCTTAAATTATACTGTGCCCACACATAGTAGTAGTTATATGCATTTTGAAAACTGGTATTTTGTAAACTTGATACGCCCGTTGCCACATCTTGATACTTGTTTTCTTGCGCAAGCGTCAAAATCAAATTGTAGGCCACCGCAGGATTTGGAGCAACAGCTAGAGAGTTTTTAAATGCTTTCTCCGCTAAATCATACTGCTTTTGCGTGAAGTAATACTCCCCTTCTAAAGCATATGCCTTGTCTTTATAACTGGTTTTTTCCATTAACCCCGTTGTAGTTAAAAATTGCGTTCCATTCCCATTGGCAAGGTAAATTTTTGCACTGTTGTTAAGGGCATCAGGATAATATTGGCTAGACTGTCCATTTGCGATAATTTGTGAGTAGGCTTGAAGAGCGCCTGTTGTATTCCCCATTTGTTCAAAAGCAAGCCCAAGATAGTAGTTGGCAAGGGATTTATCCGCAACACTTTGAGACGGCAGAGTTAAAAACGCTCCGAGAGATGCTGTTGACTGTGCATAACTCTTATCGTTAAAATATGCAATGCCTAATTTCAATTGGGACTGCGCCTTAAATTGAGAATTTCCATTGGCTAATGATTGAAAAAGTACAATGGATTCATCATAACTTCCAGAATCAAAATAGTAATTTCCTAAAGCAAAATACCCGTAAGGTTTCATGGGGGAAGATGGGGAGATGGCATTTAAATATTGCATGGCCGCAGTAGAATTATTTTGAGCAATGACACTCATCTCTAGATAATAATTGGCTTCATCAGCAAATTGAGTGTTTAAAAGTTGCTGGTAGATTTTTTGTGCATTCACATAATCTTTTTCCATAAATAAATTATACCCTTTTAAACTCAGTACAGTATTATAGTAGTTTGAACTGGGATATTGAGAGAGAAATTGATTGATTTGATCAATACTTTCAGAATAATACCCACTTTGTGATAATTTATAGATGTATTTTACAGAATCACTCTCCCCCGCATAGAGCGTTGAACTACAAATTGCTGCCGCAAGTATTGCGCTTGCTACCCATAAACGCTTCTTCATACTAACCCTCTCTATTTTCATTTTTTAATACTTTAAAAATTACTGATTCAACTTCTTGCATATTAAAATCTGTACTTACACATGGACCATTTGGTCGCACATTAAATATTCCATATACTGGCATTGGATAAATATCAAGCACCCCTGATACTAAGTCGCGTTCACATGCTACTGCAATCACAAACTTCGGTCTTGTCTCTTTTATCACTTTGCGTGCAAGAGTCCCCCCTGTTGCTATCTTAACGTGAACACCGTGTTTTTCATGAAACTCCAACAAATTTTGAATTTTACATTTTCCACACCTTTTACAATTTTCAATATAAGAGGTCACTTTAAAAGGACATTCAAAATTTTGGACACAATGTGGCATTAAAACAAGAATTTCTTTAGGTTTCAACCCTTTTTTAATCATTTTATTTAAGTAAAATCTATTAGAGTATGAAATATATTTTTTGGCTAAAGGAGAATCAATATTGGGATCCCATTTTTTTAGCTTCTTACGCCAATTTATCAACGTTGCATAGTAAAATGATGCTAGACGGTAAAAATTCATAACTGCCCCTTTTATGTTTTTGAAGTTGTATAGTTTTTTGCTTATACACTTCTATTATACCATAGTTAAAACCCTTTTAATACTATTTACTATCAATTTTTATCATTTTTAAAAAAATCTCTTTCGCTTAAATTATACACATAAATCAGACTCTATCTATCCATAATAATGGTTATATTTGTTGAATAATTCTAGCATATTTGATATAATAATGGGAGTATTTTTAAATTAATGAAAGGGAGCGCCTATGTTTGAAAATAGAATCAAAAATGCCATATCCTTGATGCACACTCACTCTCTCGACCAGATGATCATCACTGACCCTATCTCTATCCTATACCTCACGGGGGAGTATTTCGATTGTGGTGAACGGTGCCTTGCACTGTTGATTACTTCACAAGGAAGTTACACCCTACTTCTCAATGAGCTTTTTAACGTCAAAGCGTATGATTCACTCTCTTTAACACTTTATACCGATTCAGATGATCCCATTGCACTCTTAACAACAAAAATTAACGCTCAACAAAAAATGGGGATTGATGGAGAGTGGCCCTCTAAATTTCTGATGCGTTTAATGAGCCTTTTGCCTTCCCTCAAAGTTGTTGACACCTCTTTTATTTTAGAAACACAGAGAAGTATCAAAGATTTCGAAGAGTGTCAAAAAATGCTTAAGGCGTCTGCTCTCAATGATTCTGTTATGGAGGATGTTGCAAAATTGCTCACTCAAAATCTTTCTGAAAATAAAGTTGCTAAACATATTGCCACTTTTTTTGATAAGAAAGGAGCTTCAAAACTCTCCTTTGATCCTATCATCGCATACGGAGAAAACACAACTAACCCACACCATGAGCCTACCGAAGATTTTATAAAAAATGGTGATAGTATCATTGTAGACATGGGATGTGTTTTGAATGGCTATTGTAGTGACATGACACGGACTTTTTTTTATCAATCGGTATCAAATGAGGCACGTCACATCTATGAAACGGTCTTTAAAGCCAACCTTGAGGCCATTAAAGCTGTCAAACCCGGCATTGCAATCTCAGATATTGATGGTGTAGCTAGAAAAGTCATTTCTAATGCAGGATACGGAGAGTATTTTACACATCGAACAGGCCATGGGATTGGACTTTGTGTTCATGAGCTCCCTAGTGTCTCTTCTAGCGACACCACTATTTTAAAGGCTGGAATGTGTTTTTCTATCGAACCTGGAATTTACAAACCTGGGGTATGTGGTGTGCGCATTGAGGATCTTGTTCTAGTCACTGAAAATGGATGCACTGTTTTAAATAATTTTTCAAAAGAGCTTACACTTATTTCGTAAAGGAGTCTTAACACGTGAAGAAGAAAATTACAATCACCGACGTTGTATTTATGAACGTCTCAGCACTACTTGGAGTTAGATGGTTTTCAACTGCTGCTCAGTACGGGGCCTCTGCTATTGTTCTATGGGTTTTAGCCGCATTTCTATTTTTTGTTCCACTTTCACTTATCTGTGCTGAGTTTGGTGCAAAATACCCTGAAGCCGAGGGGGGAATTACCGATTGGATTAAAGTGGTATTAGGTGAGCGAACAGCTTTTTTCGCCTCATGGTTTTACCTTATTAACAACCTTTTCTACTATCCTGCACTGCTTACTTTTACAGGAATTGCCTTCTCATTTACCTTTAACCCCAATTTGGGAGGAAACAAATATTATATTGCCATATTTGTCGTAGTAGTCTTTTGGGTTGGAACGCTCATCACCATTCAAGGGGTTAGAGCTACCGC
>Ga0247844_1004656_pt1 | contig 18358 bp, 11 predicted proteins | sample LaCtaG_FD_192421 | JGI IMG/M metagenome (GOLD analysis project Ga0247844, IMG submission 192421) | Freshwater microbial communities from meromictic Lake La Cruz, Castile-La Mancha, Spain - LaCruzMarch201714.5m_1 | ecosystem: Environmental > Aquatic > Freshwater > Lake | place: Spain: Castile-La... | reverse complement strand
CCCTGGGGGTCTTTTTTTTGGCCGTTTTAAAGCACATGCACTCTCGTAATGGAGATGTGATTGATCACATTGACCCTAGTAACTCAGATTTGGTTTGCGGTTTAGATACCAAAGCAAACAAGATGGTCTTAGACTGGACAACAAACAATAGGAAAAGTAATAGATTTGTGCCATATCGAGTGGACTGTCGCATTGCTGTGCATAAAGAGTACGGAGATTGGGGATTTTTCCTTATCAATGAGGAATGGTGCCTCTGTAAATTTGGCGGTCCCGAGTGGTGGGCAGAAGCCAGCCGTTTAGGATTTGGCCCAACGAAAGCTGGTAAAAAAACTGCAGAATTGGGAATAGGTGTTCATGCTCCCGGTGTGCGATCGGCAGCTGGTAAAAAAGGGGGTGCAAGAACCAGGGATTCAGGGAAATTACAAAAAATTTCGAAGCTTGGCGGCGCTGTACAGGGACCTAGAAACGTGGGCATGGCCTGGTACCACTGTTACAGAGAAGGCTCGTTAAAACGAAAAAGATCTAAAACAATTTTACCAGAACCTTGGATAAAAGGTAGGGGTAAAATGAATCAAGATAAAAGATAAGTAAGTATGGCAAAGACTACTTTTTCGAGTGGCGTAATTGTAACGAGTGCTTGGCTAAATGGCAGCAAGCAGATATATTTTGATGGCCTCGATATAGACTGGCACTACCCACCCCTTGGACTCGATTCGCTTCAATTTTCGGGTGCCAATGGCGTTGACTCAAGATATGTAACTTTAGCCGGAGAACAATCCGGTTGCTTCAACACTCCTCCAATTTCCGGCGCTAAAACTGTAACCGGACCTTGGAACTTTGGGTATTCTCAAACATCTGGAACATCCTGCTTTGACCTTGGAATTCCACCCAATAATCCCCTAAATGCGCCGCTGTCATTTACAACTAATACTAAATTTAATTTTGCAGGTGGGGTGATTTCGCCCACGTTCGATCAAAAATTTTCAAGTATGGATGATAACGATTTAGTCACAATATTCATATTGAAAGAACGCTTATCGCGGTTATATATCGATAATGGATTTTACGCGAGAGCTGATTCTACTTGTAATAATTACGCCGGTACTTCTGCTTCTAACCAGTGCCCCATAGGTTAGTAAAAAATGCCACGTTATGCACCACTTCCTGCTGTAAATATAGATCCACGGTCGGAAGCCGAGATAGTCAATCAAGCAGCTAAAAGAGTTTATGATGCGAGTAACGCAAAATTAAACGACTTTAGTGCTGGCAACCCAATGATTGCTCTGATAGAGGGCCAGGCATTTGCGCAAGGTGAATTTCTTTTCTGGGCGAATCAGCTACCTGAATCAATCCTAATTGAATGGATAGGTCCTTTTCTGGGAGCTTTGCGGCGACTGGGGACTCCCTCTATATCGCGTTTAACTCTTCAAATTGCTCCCGGAGCTTTTCAAGATCTTTTGCCTGCTGGCACAATTTTTACAACCAATTCAAATTTAACAAATGGCGAAGCAATATCATTTGTTACAACTGAAGATTTATTCTTTGCAGCAACTGAGAGTTTTGGTACGGTCACAGTAAGTTCAACTTTAGTAGGCGCTTTCAATAACGTAGCTCCAAATACCATTACTCAGGCGCCTTCAGAAACGCTTCAATTTGTTTCAGTTACAAATACTATAGCCGCAACTGGCGGTTCTGACACAGAAACTTTAGACGCGGTTAAAGAAAGATTTTTTACTCTTATACGACGCCGTAATCCAGTTTCTTCTCAGGATTGGCAAGATCTTTTTGAAGATCTCTTTGGTGTTGGTACGTTTACATCAGTTCTTGCAAATCGCTCAACAAAAGATTCATTTATTTGGCTAAACGATTATGTTTTGTCGGACGGCCATGTATCGTTTTTCTTTTTAAACCCCGACGGTACAGAACCAACAATAGAACAAGTTAAACGTGCACAAAATGTAGTTAATTTTTCATTGCCTATTGAGATGCAAGGGCATGTATATCCCCTTGATCTTAGCCAAGTTGAATATAATATCGAACTTTTTTATGATCCTACTGCTGAATATGCTGGAAATCTTCGTAATTTCTCGCTACGGGTTAGAGATAATTTATTCCAAATTATGACTCCTGGACAGATATTTCCGTCAGGATATGAACAAACAGTTTCAGATATTAACTCTGCTCTCCTCGAAACATTTCCTCCAGAAACTAAATATTCTGAACCAGATATTATTTCGGCCGTTGCCTATAATACACCCTTAGGATTAAACCGCACATCAATTATTACAGCGTCAGTTAAAAACTTTGAGCCACAATCAAATACATTACAAGTCAATGATCTTCTTACAATTGGTGACCCAAATTCAGGGCTAACTGATTCAGCATTCCCCATTATTAAAGCATATACGCCGTACAGTTCTTTAAAAATAGATCAAGTTCTTTATGAAAATCTTCGACTAACAAAAATACTTTCTTGGTCACCTCAAACTTATACGCAAGGGCAAGTTATTCGCAATCCGGGTGTTGAAAATTCTTTATTAGTAGTATTAAAGCAATTTCAATATACTGACGCGACTTTACCGCCAGACGGTTTCATACTCAATGGATCTTTATCAGCACCAAAAGATTTTGTGCCGTATTCTACAGGTAATCAGTACTATGCTAATAACCAAAATACAAGTTTTTATGACCCAGATCTTATAGAGTTTGATCAAGTTATAATTGATGATGAATTTTGTGTTAGGGAATACTTTGAACCGCCTGGAGAGGATAATCTAGCTTATAGGATTGGATGGTTTGTTTATGTGGTGAACCAAGATTTTGTTCTTCAACCTTCTTCTAATACAACCACAGGAGCACAAACTCAAGGATTGGTTTCAAATATTCAAGTTAACATCCCATCTTTAAAAAGTGGGGGAACTTATTTGGCAAATTCTTGGCTAAAAACCCCTGCATTAGGCTCTGGAGACACTCCTCAAATAGACCCGTATTATTACTATATTGATATCACAAAAGGTGTAATTGTTAATTATGCTTATGTGAATGAAACCTTTACATTTTTACCTTCTGAAGGCGAAACTCTTGCCAATAGTTTTACTAATTTAATTAGTAAAGGAATACTATCACCTGTGACTGCTGATAACTCATTAGGCATTCAATCACCTTTTCAGTATAAGCCACGTTTTACTCCACAAACATATTTAACATTTAAACCAACTGCAACATCACAAGTTGAATACTATTTCACATTAACTGGTCTAACACCTACTACAGCAAATCCAGAAGAATTAGTTAATGAAGGTGTTTTATCACGTATAGACACTTCTAATGATCTTTTTGTTGAATTTACAGCGGCAATCACACCCGATCCAATTACGGGAGTAAGTGAAGTGTGTCCGCCACAACAAATGTTTGTATTCAGTCCCGGCGATGTTACTCTTTTTCGAGAAGGAAATACCGTTGTTTCTTATTTAGCTACCCAGCATTTTACACCGGCTTTCACGCCAGGCATGTATATTCAAAATGGTATTCTCGTCCCAGGAGGATTTGTAACAAATAATGCAATTCCATTTTTTACTACAGGAAGCCTTCGTCCAATTGAAGATTTTATAATTTCTGAAGATGGCAAAAATATTTATCGAGTCATTCGATATTTTAATGCTAGTGATACAGTATTTAATTGGGACGGATTTGAAGTGCCAAATACAGCACGACTTGAGGAGCTTTCTGGTAATATTCTTCGTGTAGTTGTTAAATATATTTGTGAAGAAAGTATTGCTGCGCCTAACGGGCCTGCTACATCAGGCACAAAACTAGGCATTGCCCAAATAAATTTTAGATCAAAATCTTCTGATTTAGTGGTCGATAAGTTTATTTGGGAAAATACTAATTTTTCCTCACAAGTTCCACAATTGTCATATGCTACGGGGTCAAAAGAAGTTTTTAGTCCCATTGAATATGGAGAGGGAACTTTAGCATTATGAGTCAAGAACTGGTTCCAATTGCTAATAATTTTGGTGTTATGGGCCTTACGCCTACAGTTGTCACCACACTTGTTACGCCGCGTGCTACGTCTTTCTCAAAAGAATACAAGGAAGTTAATAAACTTTATGTAACGCCAACTGAGTGGATTCCTGGTGGTCGTCCAATTTATCGGCGTCTCCCTGCTGTATCCGAAACCTACCAAGTTGATTTTTTCGCTGATGGTTTCATTGGTTATACGCTTATCCCTTACGGAGCAGATCAATTTGGTGCTGGGTCGATGTACGTAGCAGTATCTGAAGACTTACGCTCTCTTCTTATTTACGATGGTGCCATTGTTTGGAAAGAGGGAACTACACCAGTACTTAAGGCAATCGTTAATTTTGAAGAAATTGGTTTAATATCCGGAAGGTTTTTAGTTGCATATCAACAAATTTATGATGATGCCCCAGAACCTCTTCCTTTTGCTGTTACCGATTATTCATTGGCTGGTTTAGATTTTAATGTTATAGACAGTGCGAGTTTTGTTTTTCAATCTACTGTAACTCCAAATGCAAACGCGTGGCCTTTTCCAGGCAAATATGCTTTTGCGCCCGCAGGTAGTAATCTAAGTTGGAAAAACTATATTGATATTGTTAATCGTGTTCCGCAAGCCAATAGCGGAGTACAACCGGGTATTCCAAGCGAATATCAGCCATTACTGGCATTTCTTTCTTGGTCTAGCCCGCTTCCGTGGAAACTTGATAGTATAGTTTTAAGAACATCTTTAACATCTAATTTGCCGGATGCTTCATTGTATTATAAAGAAAATGGAGATTGGCAATTAGTGCAAACTACAAAAGTATCAGAAGATATTAATGGATTTTTTTGGAATTTTCAAACTGACAATTCACCACAAAATGAATGGAAAGTTGAATGGCCTGACTATTCTAAAATAGAAGTCAAAGATATTACAGTATCAGGAGTTTTATTTGTAAATACTAAACCATCAACTGCAAGAACTCGCGCCCAACTTTCGATATATCCTACGAATCTTGTTCCAAAAGATGAGAAGTTCTGTCGATTAGCTATTATAAATGTTAACGATTTTGAGATTCAAAAGAATAGTCGTGGAGAATTACTTGTTGAAGATATTCGAAATATTTCAAATCGAGACTACGAGCCAGTTGCCAATTGGCTTACTACGTATTGGGATGAACGATTAATAAATATTTTAGAAAAAACAAAAACTTATACTCCCGGATTTCTTGCACCACCAACTTTACTAAAAGCTTCATATTTTGACTTAGAAGAATTTGGGATAAAAATAGCAAATGAGCCACCTCCTTATCCGCCATCTCCTCCAGAAGTTATTGAAACCTTATTGTTAGGTGCTTCAGTAAGTTTTTATCCTTCTTTGGGCCTTGGCACTTTGGTTGGCGCCACAGTTTCTTTCTCACCCATACCATAATTTCAATGGCAACTTTAATCTCAACCACAGTAACTGAACCACTAGAAGGTATGTGGCCCCAAATAATGAGTGTGGTACAGGAATTTGACCATCCAGTGATTTTCACTGAGGATTTTCAAGTTATTTTTTATGCCAAAAATAGCGACCTAACTTGGCAAGGACAAATGGCAGCAAAGCCAGTTCAGTTTGTTCCAACACAACTTTCTTATACCATTCAGGTCAGCCCATTTGCAAATGGCAGTCTTGGTGTTCTTGGCATTATAGGAGGTCTTCAAGATATTTATGGAAATACAGTTGACTTACAAATAGGAAATGACTTTAGTATCTATAATACTAACATACTACCTTACTTCAATAATCCTCAAATTGTGGGGCAAGGTTGGGGAGGAACAGATGAGAACAGAATTTTACTTCCCTCAGCTATTTGTCCAAACACGACACCTCCACAAATCAGCCTTCAATTTGGGCCTTTTAGCACTTCGCAGCCTGTTCCGCAATGGTCAAATGGTAACTTTTTTACTTGGGTGAATTTTGCTTTTAAGCCCGAAATAAATGGCGTACCATTTGTTTGGGAGCCGCCTTATTTTTATGCTTTTAGTGGTTTCGGCTTTCCATTTACACAATCATATCAGTCTCTTCTTCCGCCTTGGCCATCACCTTCTGACCCATCGGTTCTTTATAATATTTGCTCATCTGGCGCGGCGAGTCAAGGAAGATGGGATACATGCGGATGGATTCAACAGTCTCAACGTTGGCAAGGGCGTGCCCAAATTTGGTTATTTGGTAGCGATGTCTTTACTGATGGTGTGGTACCCTGGACGTATCCGGCAATTGCAAACCCAACCGGAGATTTAACTCCTTTTTCAATCTTTGGTTTCCCACTTGACTCTCAACTTCAAGTCTTTAAGGAATATCCCTTCACCTACATCACACCCTGATGTCTAAGCCAACCCTCTCTCCTGTTCAATACGAGCTTCGAAATGAACTTCCAATTGTTGTTTCTGATGAGCAAGCCGCACAAATTGCCGAAGTAACGACAAGAGTTAATAGCCAATTGGCGTTTGCTGCACAAATGCTTGGGTGGAATGGTGCAAATTATTGGGATTCTCTTACTACAACAATTCATCAAAAACGGGCACTTCTAACCGGTTCATTCGGAGTATATAACTCTTATACTATTCTTCCACTTGTACAAATAAGGACGTGGGAGCAGCGCATTTGGACAGAATTTCGGCCCAATATCGCCATTGGCCAGCGAGTAATCATTGGTGACCAACAAACGTATATTTATAATCTTGAGGAGAAAGATGGCATTCTTATTCTTGATTTAGGCCAACTTTCTGATATAGTTATTGCATTTCTTGAAAGCGGTGCTGCGATAAAAGTAGATTGTCCTGAAAACAGACCTTTTCCGTTTAATCGCCCAACGGCTGAAGCAAGTGCTGATGCTTATTTTAGATGCTCCGTCGGTGCAACAACAAAAGAAAACGATTTTTATATTTTTGCCGATTTGGTCCTTTCGCCATTTGACCAAAATAATATTCTTCTTCCTTACAATAATTTAAGTCTATTTGCAGGTTCATATTACTATTTTGATAGGGCTGTTTATATTTCAGCTTCACGATTTAATCTAAGCCCATGGATAGAAGCCCAATGGATTGAATCAAAAGGTTTATGGCAAATTTACGTCCCAGAAGAAATTATTGGTAATGAAATTGCTTTAGTTTGGGACTATGCAGTTGAAAATACGAATAAAAGGGTTATCTCCTCAACAAAATGTCAAGTTTTACAATGGCAAGATCCGTCTGATTGGGGTGATGGAGGAAAGTTTTTTAATCCTGTACTTGACGAATACCTAATTACGCGTACTTACAATACTGCGGGATTAAATTACTCTCTTGGAACTCGACTCGCCTTAGGCGATAACGTTCCAGTTACTGATAATCCTCTTTGGTATGATGCAGGAAATGAAATTGTTTATGCCTACTACGGTTCACAATGGAATTCAGTTGGAAAGGTAGTAGGATCAATTCAACTTACTGGCGATCAAGCCCCGCCGCCTGCGACATATGATTTTGTTGCAGGTAATATTTGGCAAACGCCTGATAATAAAGCTTACATTTGGAATGCTGGAATTGAAGATTATGACTTTTTCTACTTTTTTCCAACTGGAATAGTAGATGGATTCTTTTATATAGATCCAAGTTCTCAAACTGTACAAGGTTTATATTTATATGATCCTGACAATTTTTATATTCACTGTCCTGACTTTGTAAACTCCGAAGGTTTTATTTTCTATAACACCAATCTAAATGATGAGGGTTTTTATATAAATAACCCATGTGTTTCAAGTAATGATTGGTTTGAAATTGAATTTTTTGGTACAACTGGCATCTCGGATGTTTGGACACTTGCTTATAACTCAAATCTTAATGTTTTAGCTGATGGCGTAGAAATTCCTACACTGTTTAGAACTGCAGATTATGAAATTTCATGGGGGACTTCTGGGGATTTTCTCTCTGTAACTTATCGAGCTTTGACTGAGGTTGGAGAATTATTTGTACCGCGTATTACAGTTGGATCATATAATGGCGTTAATATTGAATATGTAGATATTAGTGATGACTTTACTTCACGTCCTGTTACTGTAACCACAATTCCTTATCCTGAAATAGGTGTTCTTAACAATTTTAGAGGCGCTTGGGGAAATAAAGGTGGTGCAAGGTCGATGGACTTTGTATTTGATTCGCTTGACATACACGGATATAATGAGCAAGAAGCATTGATGCTTCGTGAGGTTAATGAAGCAATTAGTTTTGATTTCTTACTTAATTTAGTAAGTGGAGCCACTATATTTATTGGAGATAGCCCACCACCAGCACCAACTGTTGGAGATTATTATTATAATAATGAAGTAGGGGCTCTTTCAGTATACTACGAAGATCGCGATAAACTATACCATTGGGTTGAAGTGAACTACCCAATCTCAATCTGTCAGATAGGAACTCCAGATTGTTCTTACAGCCCTTTGAAACCAATCCTTTCTACAGGTGGTTGTTTTCTAACTAACGGTGATACTTGGCAAGATCCTGGGAGCACCGCTGTTACTGTATACTACGATTCCCCCAATGGATATAGTGCATGGGTGGAAATGAATTGGAACCAGGAAACAAAACAAGGATGGCAAGCTGTTAATCCACCAGAGTTACTTCCAGACTACTCAGTATTAACAATTCTGCTAACAGACGATTTTATTACACTTGCCCCCGGTATTCCTTATACAACTGCAGACTACTCTTTCTACTATACTATTGAGCCAATTGCATGTACGTTTACTTTTGTTTATCAAGCTCTCAGCCCAACAGGAATACAAATACAACCTACTGTTTATGTGGCTATAAGTAACTTCTCTTATCCACCAGCAAATATAACTGACTATGTCTTTTCAAATGCTGAATGGTATATTGCGCCAGCAGTTCAAAACTCAGAATCTGTATTAAGACCTTGGAAGTCATTGTCTTTGGAGGTTACGACAGAAGAAGAGTTAGAAACCGATACTTTTGCAAATGACTTACGGGCGGATCAAAACCTAGGTCCAGGTAACGAAAATTGGACTCGCTCCTTTATTCGTCTTCCGTCTGAATATGGCCGTGATGGAAAAGCCTGGAATCAAACTCGACTTACAATGCAAGATTTTGCTTATTTTGGTTCGCCAGGAAAACTGCAAGATATGCGTTGCCCCTCAGAAGATTCGCGTCCGCAAATTTTTGAAGAAGTAGTTTTTTATAAGGAAGACCCAGCTGTTGGTGCAATTCTATTTTCCGCCCCATATCTATATTCTGATGTTGATGGATTTAACACTCTTAATAACTACTTTACTCAAGAAACTCAAGTTGGAGAGTTTGCAGATGCAGATTTTGACTTTGTAACTTCTCCTAAATATAGTCAATGGATAGAGGCTGATTTAACAGAATATGATCCTCTTCATAGTAGAACTGTATTTACAAACGGAGATTGGGAAGGAATTTACGTGGAACCCACAGGTGGGCGCCCCCTTAGTGGATTTTTAGAAAGAGATCTACGGGTAAAATCAATTATACCGGTTCCTGCTCCCGTTTGGGACGCAAGCATTTACAAATATGCACCGCTTTGTTCACAAGGACCCGAATCTTACGTTGAAGACCAAAACAATTTCAAAGTAGGTTATGCATATTTTGCCGCGGACTTAGCAGCGGCAGAAGACGGTTTCTTTGACCAAGGCCAAGATGTTGCATGGCGTGAGCCGCTTGTAGAAAACCAATCACTGTACATTCTGAATTAGATATGACAACACGACGCCCCCGCCGCCCAGTTGTGCCATCAACTCCTGTAAAACCAGTAGAAGAAGAAGTGCCTTTAGTAGAAATTAGCAATGAAGAAAAAGAAATAGCAGAGTTTCTTGATTTTGCAGCAGAAGAGTTACTTGATTTTATTAACGATATGGAAACCATTGAAAAATTCGTGGTATTACCTCCAGCGCCACCAGTTGGATTTGCCCAAGAAATACCAAAACCTCTTCCAAGATATGTTGAACGTAAAAATAATCGTACTCAGTATCGTCGCGGCTGATGGAATTTTCTGCGCTCGAAAGTAACCCACTTATTCAGTCCTTGGCGTGGCAACAAACAAACCAAGATGCAATTGATGCCATCGCAGGAGGACCGAAAGGTGGCATTCGCGGGACAATAGTTAGTGTTGATGACCCAGAAAAAAGAGGTCGCGTAAAAGTCATTTTTGATGACATGAATCCTGATAAGCCTCAAATTCAGGGAGCCACAGGTGATGGCGGTTTTGGTGATAAACGTCAAGGAAAAGCAACGCAATCGCATTGGATTGATTGCAAACCATCTTTTGATGGCAAACAACCCAAACGTTTAATCGGGCTCAGAGTTTCAATCGCTGCGAGTGACGGTCAATACCAGTATGCTGTTCTCGATGATGTAATTTGGGACGAAAATGTCTTAAATAAAAAGACCGAACAGCCTAACACTGGGACCATGGTGAGGTTGCCAATGTATGAGAAAGACGAATTACCACTCCCATCAGAGAAAAACAGGGGACTCTCTGTTGTTCAAATGGATGGGCCTTTCGGGGATGACTGGTTATGTGTATGTCTGAAACGCAGCGGACGCTATATTTGGGTACGGCATGTAGATCTGCAACACGGTCATGCAGGCGGCAACGATGTTACTGCCTATGCAGATACAGGTGGAGACAAACCTTTCCCCGGAAAACAGGCGACAATAAATGATCAAGTATTTCCTACTTCTGCGGCACAGATGCCTCAGTATAGTGCATATGGTACTAAAGCACGTGGTAATCCTTACAATGATCAGACGCAGTGGTTCCCTTCTCCAATGAGTAAGGACAAACCATTACCAACGGTTCCACCTACGGTAAACAACCAAGATGAAGCTTTGCAATTTATTCGAGACAGCGATGGATTTGCAGCAGTAATTCCAGGAAGTCCTGCACCAGTAACAGTTGGGCAAGTTCCACAACCAATTGCCTCTATATTGCCTTTTACTGGGTTCAATATAAACTTCGATACAATGCTTCAAAATATAATAAATTTCCTCAAAGAGGAAGCCAAGAAACAACTAAGTCAGTTGACTCAAGGTTTATCTGATCAAATTCTTAACGCCTCACAACCACCAACAACACCACCAGCATGACAACACCTAATAGCTACGATCCTGATTTTGTTAAAGTTGCTGGATTCGGCCAGACCACTGGAAATCCTGAACCCAGTACGTTCATTGAATCGATCGCAATCAATAAAGATTGCTCTGTTTACCAAAATTGCTTTGTGGGGGGAAACCTCACTGTAAAAGGAGGAATTTCTGCTGGTGGCAATGTAGAGAGCAAAGGATCCCTTGCTGTTAGCGGACCTGGTAGTTTTGGTGGAGTTGTATCTGCAGCTGGTTTCACTTACGGTGGTAGATCTTTCTTTGGATCAAACCAATTTGTTGTTGAGGCTCCAGCAACTTTCTTAAATACGCTGACAACAGCCGCAGCCCCTTCAACGTTTAACGGTCTTATTGATGCGGCTAAAGGAATAGCAGCTGAGGCACTCGCTGTTGCGCCAATTACGCTCCCCAATCCTTTTAATTTAGGAGATAGCCTTTCTCCTTATTATATACCAACGGATGCGGACGGAAATGACATTCGAACTCCGATAGAATTTGTTCCTTGTTATCTGAGCAGATTACCACCAGACGCAATAGTTCTAGCATATATTCCTAGTCTTAATCCTCTACCAAATTAAAAATGGCTTTACGCACTCCTAGTCGCTACTCTCAGAAATGGTATTACGAGGACTCTCTCGAATATGAAGTAACTGAATTTGCCGACGGGTTTGCGGTGTACGACCCGGATGCGTATTATCCTGCGTACACGTACGTTGAAGACTTTCCGCTGGTCACACAGGGTATTCTTGCAGGTTTTTATTCAAAACAGGCAGATGATGCGATACCGACACAGTTTCGTTCGTTGAAAATTAAATTATTTGATGAACCACCTGAGAATAGGAGAGAGCTTTTCGGGAATGAGGTTGCGTCGATTGAGTATGAGGTACAGGATAAATTGATCACGATAGTATCTTGGCAACATATTTGGCGTGACGAGTGGCCAATACGCTTGGGCCTCAACTATTTGACAAATTGCCTTTACCGCCCTGGGCAAGGTACTATTTTTAGAGTGGTAAAAGATCCGATTGCTTTCTGGCAGTCTGAGAGGTTCGAACCACTAGGCGGCCATCTGGATCCGTATCTAGTACGGACGCCCCAGTGGGTCCCATAATAGGGGTAAAATTGAGTTAAATAAAGTCGCAGTAGATGTTAACACCCCAAGTATCTCAGATTGAAGTAACGGGGACTCGTACAGTTCTCATATATTTTACAGAGCCACTAGACACGAATGTTATAACTCCAATTGATTCCTTTAAGATAAATTACGGTCAGGTTGCAATTGCAACGCTGCTATATTCGTCGGATTTAATCATTGCGCTAGGGTTAGCAGAGAATCTGTCAACATACGATGGTATTTTCATTTCTTACGAGCCACCGCAAAATCTCAATGTTTGTTTGCGTGGCCCAACTCCCGCTGGCGCTACTGCTACTACAATCAAGAGAGCCGCAGTCCGAGCTTTTCACCGTGTTCCAGCAATAAACAAAGTCCAGTACGATGAGAAACTTAACGGTTTCCGGCAACAATCTAATCTTGGACAAACAATTGGTGGCTACGGTTTCCCCTATCAGAATAGAAACCCCGATCCACGAAATGCAACGCCAGATGATTTTGTGCTAGCATTTGGATTGAAAGAGGCGATCCAATTAACCAACATTGACGACGCATCTGCGATTTCAGTCAATGATGCGAAATTATGGATGGCTATTCAGGACGCTAACTCCCTAATTGATGCCCATATAGAGAATGCTCCAAAAGCAGGTCAAGTTGTCATCTCTTCTAATCGGAAAAGGACTGCACTTATAATCGCTCGGTATTATCTAGACACTGTTCGCCGTCGCGAAGATGTATACCGTGACTATGAAAACTGTCTAAAACTTCTTGACGCTAACCAGCGAATGTCTAACATTCGTGTTGGTAATCAAGACTCTGCGATTGATACGCCCCAAGGTATTATGCGTTCGTGGCGTATACCACAGCGCTACAATGGTGTAACAGGTAAAGGTTTCTCAGGTTGGCAAACAGATGCCGCTGGTGACCTGGGAGTTGATTACCGTTTAGGCTATGGTGCAATTGGGCAGAATAATTCAGAGCCAAATGGTTACGGTGGTTGGGGTGACCCTTATGCCTTAGAGAGATTAGATGGCAATGTGGGTATCACTATCCAACCTACGGATGCGGGAGGTTTCCAGGCGTCAAGTTCCGATAATACATTCGGGGGTCCTGGCGCTTGGTTCGGTGGCACTCCCAACAATACCAGTGGCCCAGTTTACTACGACGATGAACCAAGGTGTCCCGCTTGAACAAAGAGTTTCTCAGCTGAGGGTAAAACTAAAAAAATAAAACGAGTGAAACCCAAATTTCTGTAGACGCATTACAGACACTCAAGAGGTTGGAAACAAATAGGAAAGTGCCAACCCTAGTTTAACTCTCCTTTGAGATGGTTTTTATGGCATTAAATTTTCCAAGTAATCCGCAAATAGGGGATACGTATCTCTTCAAAAACGTATCCTATATTTACAATGGCATCGGGTGGGCGCCGCAAGCTCTCCCAACACCGAATGATGCGCCTGTGTACGTTTCGGATTGTCCTCCGAATGGCGCGAAACAAGGCTCACTTTGGTATCAAGCATCCACAGGGAATTTATGGCTGTATTATTGCGATCCAGGCGGATGCCAATGGGTCACTGCAGCTCCATTACCCGACGGTGTTCTCACTGAATTTGGCGGATGGACAGTGACTGGTCCTGCGTACTTTTCAGCACCAATTCTAGAAGACAACCAACCAGTAACCCTTGGCTATTTTCTCGAACATACTATTAGTGATTTAGGCGGCACCGTAAATGGTCCACTATTTCTTACGGCCCCTATTAATCCAAATGCACTGCAGCAAGCCATAACTGTTGGTTTTGTAAGCAATATGCTACGTGCTGGCAACGGTCTTTCGATCGATCCGGTCACAAAATTTATTTCCAGCTTCGATTGTGGTTCTTTTATCCCCGCCTAACCCATGACTATTCCTTTTCAGAATTTACGCTCTGCTATCCCTGGCGCACAACCAGCACAACTTGATCCGGGTCAAGTAGCATTCAATGTTTCCGATGCCACCATGTATTTGGGCACCGGTGCTGATACCAAAATAGATTTTTCAGGTGCAGTCGTAACACCGAATCCCCCAGCTGGTAAAGGTTGGGTGCAAGTGCTACTCAATCGTGTTGCCCTCAACGACTTCTTTGTTCAAAACCCCGAAGCTGCTGGCCGACCTGCCCCCACTAACGAGCAAGTTCTCACATACAATGCTACACTCGGCGTAGCTGAATGGCAAGATGCCGGAACTGGTTTTGCCTATGCAACCACTAATACTGCAGTTGCTGCTGCTCCTGGGGCAACTACTAGCCAAAAAATCACCTCAGCCATTGGCAGTCCTGTTTATATCGGCTCTAATGCCACTGCAATTGTTGTAGGTGACCCTGGTGAAACCTACGAAGGTTTATACATCTACAATGGGACGATTTGGGTATTCGCTGCACATTATGCGTTCAACACAGCTACTCAAGTTCCGGCCACTAACCCAACTACTTTAGCCGCATCAACAACTCAAGCTGTTCTCAATGCTTTGAAGTTAGTAGATGACGGTATCCAAACTCAAGTAACAGGTAATTCACTCAATATTGGCGTTCTGCAAGGGCAGATGGCCACGGCGCAAACCGATATTACCGGTCTGCAAGCTAGCAAACTCGACAAAGCTTCCAATATTCCCACTCCCAATCAAATCCTGAGTTACGATGGTGTCGGACAACTTTGGATCAATGATTCTCAAGGTGATGTTACCGGGGTTTCAGGAACTGCTCCAATAACTGTTAATAATACTGATCCTCAAACTCCTGTTGTTGGCATCAGTGCGGCTTCTACTACCGCAGCAGGTGCAGTTCAACTCAGCAACGCCACAAATAGCGTCTCTGAACTGTTGGCCTCCACACCGTTGGCAACCAAAACTGCCTACGACTTAGCCGATGCCGCAGTTCCCCGTTCCACTTATGCTGCCGCAGGTGACATTGTTGTTGGCACTGGCGCTGGTACATTCGGTCCTCTCGGTATTGGTTCCGCTGGTCAAGTTTTGACTGTTGTTGCAGGGAACCCAGCTTGGACTGACGACGCCCCTGGCGACGTAACTAGCGTAACTGGCACTGCCCCAATTACGGTTGATAACACAGACCCTGAAGTCCCTATTGTTGGTGTGGAGTTGGCAACAACTGCCACTCCTGGCGTAGTTCAAGTCGAATTGACAGGTAATTTGACTCTCGTCGGTGGAATTATTAACGTTCCGGATGCTTCAACAACTGTTAAAGGTGCGGTTAGCTTAAATAACACTCTCGGTTCAACTTCTACCACAGAAGCTCTTACAGCTGCGCAAGGAAATGCGCTTCAGAGTCAGATCGACGCCCTTTTGCTGTCAAACAGCGTCACTTTGGCAGGTGGTTACAATGCTACAACTGGCCTTGTTAATGGAGTGACTTCTCAAGGTATTGCTGCTGGATTTGCTGAAGGTGCTACACCACCTCCACCAGCTGCTGGCAACGCCGATTACTATCTGATTTGTACCACAGCCGGAAACATTCCTTCTGCAATGGATAATGGCGACTGGCTGTTATCAGATGGGTCTCAGTATGTTGTACTCGGTGTTGGTGCTCGTCCCGCTTCCGCTTCTTACACTGTTGCTGGTATTGTTCAACTTGCTGATGCCGCTGCTGTTCTTGCCGGTACTTCCGACACAACCGCCATCACTCCACAGGCTTTGCAAGACAACGTTATCGATTCGGTGACAACGGCCAATAGCAGCCAGATTGCTTCGGCCACAGCGGCCAAAACTGCCAATGACAATGCAGTTGCTGCTAACACTGCTGCAGGTAATGCTCAGACGACCGCCAACAACGCTCTGCCGAAAGCCGGTGGAACAATGACCGGCACGATTACTGCCCAAAACGTTAATGTTCAAGGTACGTATTCGTTGCAGTTTGCTGGCGGTGTTCAAGGTTCTTTAAATGCTGTAACCGACCTCGTAAATGTCACTTCCAGCACCACTGCTGCTTCTGCAACTGCCGTGAAGGCAGCCAACGACGCCGCAGTTGCTGCGCAGACAACCGCAAATGCCGCTCTACCGAGAACCGGTGGGACGATGACTGGCAACATCACCTTCCAAGATGCAGGTGAGGGTGTTGTCTTCAGCGGTGGTTCCTCAATCATCGCTATTTCGGACGCTACCGGAAACACCAACAACGACGTTGCGGCTTCGAGCACCGCTGTTAAGAATGCTTACGCTCTGGCTGATGCGGCTATTCCGAAGGCGACTTTCACGACTGCGGGTCAGTTGCTTTATGGAACCGGTGCTGGCACTTATAACGTGCTGCCCATCGGCACAAACGGTCAGTCTTTGATTGTTTCCGCTGGGGCGATTGCATGGGGCGCTTCTCTGCAAGGATACACTTGCACTGCGACACCGTTTAACACCGCCCTCGGAGCAAATGCTGGTGATAGCGTTACCACTGGAGTTAACAACACCGCTTTAGGATATAACTCCGGGACGGCAATAACCGGCGGTGGCAACAACACTTTTGTTGGTTTCGACGCCGGCGATGGGATAACTTCCTCTGATAACAACGTGGCTGTTGGTTCCAGAGCCCTCAGTAACACAGGTGGAAATAATAACACGGCTGTGGGTTACTGCACTGGTGGTGGTCTCACAAGCGGCGGTAATAACACCTTTATTGGTGGAATCGCCGGGTATCGCGCTACAACTCTTGACAACGCTGTTGCGGTGGGTTATGGGGCGATGGGTGGTGCCACGTCGGGGACCGGACAGGTTGCGGTTGGCTCCAATGCTCTTAGTTCTCTGACTTCGGGTGCTGGTAACGTTGCAGTTGGTTACCAAACCCTGGACTTGATAACTACTGGCGCAAAAAATACTGCGATTGGACACCAGGCGGGCACCAATGTTGGCACAAACGTCAGCGGAAACACCCTTATCGGCAATGGCGCTGGTTGCGCGATTACGACAGGGGCTAACAATACTCTTCTCGGTAACTACACCGGAACCACCACACTAACTAATAACATCGTCCTCTCTGATGGTGCCGGAACTATTCGCTTCCAAGCCAATGCCTCTGGCGCTTGGTCTCCTGACGGCACCAACTTTGGAACAGTCGGTCAGGTCCTTGCCTCCAACGGAACGGTGGCTGCTCCAACCTGGTGCACATTGTCTCTGGCCTGTGTCCCTTGCTCTGCTTTCACTGGTTCTGGTCAACTCTTGACTGGTACTGGGACAAGCACTTTCACTGCTCTTCCAACTGGCACAAACGGTCAGATCCTCGTCGTTGACACTGCTTGTACAGGTGGTTTGAAGTGGCTGACCTCTCAAGGTGCCCTTTTTTGTGGTTACACTTGCACAGCAACACCTTTCAACACTGCCCTCGGTTCCGGCGCTGGCGACAGCATCACCTCTGGAACCAACAACGTGGCCCTGGGGCTCAATGCCCTCACCGCAGTTACCACCACCTCTCTTAATGTGGCGGTTGGTTCCGGTTCGATGGCGGCTGCGGCTGGGGCTCAGAACGTTTCTGTGGGTGCCAATGCTCTGTGCAGCACTGTTGGTAGTAACAGTGTTGCTGTCGGGTATCTTGCCGGTCGTGCTGCAACATCGGGCTCAAACAACACTTTCGTCGGCTCTTCCTCGGGCACAGGCATCTCAGGTGGCGGCAATAACACCACCCTTGGATACAACTCTTTGGGTGCTTCAACTACTGGAGCTGCTAACACGGCTATCGGGTTCCAAGCGATGGCGTTTGGTGCGGGTTCAACCTGTAACATCGCGATCGGATTTGAGGCAGGGCGCCTGCTGGCCGGCGCTAATAACACACTCGTAGGCTGTTGCGCAGGTAGCATTATCACCACCGGTTCCTGTAACGTAATCGTTGGTGGTTACACTGGTACGGCAACTTTAGCGCGGAATGTAGTTCTTGCAGACGGCGTTGGAGCGATCCGCTTCCAAGCCAACTCCTCCGGTGCCTGGTCCTACGACGGCACCAACTTTGGTACCGCTGGCCAAGTCCTTAAATCGGCTGGTACGGCTGCTGCTCCCGCATGGAGTTCTGCTCTCTACGGAGCATTCAGTGACTCCACCACTCAGACTAACACCGGTGGAGC
>Ga0247844_1004651_pt1 | contig 18369 bp, 22 predicted proteins | sample LaCtaG_FD_192421 | JGI IMG/M metagenome (GOLD analysis project Ga0247844, IMG submission 192421) | Freshwater microbial communities from meromictic Lake La Cruz, Castile-La Mancha, Spain - LaCruzMarch201714.5m_1 | ecosystem: Environmental > Aquatic > Freshwater > Lake | place: Spain: Castile-La... | reverse complement strand
TTGCAGGGCATCGGACTAAGCCAACGCCTTTTCGAATTCTGACAAGCGCTTGTAGATCGAGCGCAGCTCGGTGATGTCGGTCCAGCGCTCGATCAGGTAGGAAAAAGCGTCGTTCACCTTGCCAAATGCATTGCCCACCTGCTGGATCACACCCAAGGTGATCACACCGGTGAACAAGGACGGTCCCATCAACAGGTACGGGAAAATCACCATCGTCTGGCTGTAAAAATTGCTCCACAGGTGAAAGTAAGCGTAGTGGTTGAACAGCCGGAAATTGTTCAGCCGAACCCCCGTGAACAACTCGAGCACCGTGGGCAGATGCATGCGGCCGCGCTCGTCTTCGGCGTACACCAGGTCCTTGCGCAACGCCGCCTCGGTGCGCTGGTTGTTGTATTCCAGCCCGGGCAGGCGAATGCCCACAAACCACGAAATGGCGGTGCCGCCCAAAGCCGTGACCAGCGCCACCCAAAACAGCGAACCTTCAAACTGCAACCAGACAATGGCCATGCCCGTGGACAGCGCCCACAGAATCGGGATGAACGACAGCAAAGTGAGCACCGCCCGAACCAAGCCCAGCCCCAAATTTTCGGTCTGGCGGGCAAAGCGCATGCAGTCTTCCTGAATGCGCTGCGACGCACCCTCTACGCTGGTCTGGGTGCCCTGCCAGCGCGGCAAGTAATCTTCGGTCAAAGCCTGACGCCATCGAAAAGCGAAGTGGGAAGCCAGATACGTCTCGAGGCTGCGCAGCAACATGAAAGGAAAGGCGATCCATGCAAACTGCCACATGAAACCCCAGAACTTCTCCAGCCCCCCGGCCTGCTCGGGCTTTTGCAACAGGTCATAAAACTCGCCGTACCAGGCGTTGAGTTTGACGGTCTGCTGCACGGTGATGAACACCAGCGCCACCAATACCAACAAACCACCCCAGGCCCACAAGGCCCAGCGGCGAGAGAGAAAAAAACTGCGGAACATCGAGGAGCACCTTTATTTGGAAGGCCTGAGCTTATGGATCCGGCCCAATGAAGTTTGAATGGCCCATGTGGGTGGCGGCCATGCGGCTATTGTTGTCTTTGTGGGAGCCCACCCCTGTGGGCGATGGTTTGCAGGGCGTGTTCCACGCCCATCGCCCACAGGGTGGGCTCCTACAAAAAGCCATCCCTTGAATACTTTTCAAGACTCCAAGGGCCTGAGCTTATGGATCCGGCCCGATGAAGTTTGAATGGCCCATGTGGGTGGCGGCCATGCGGCTATTGTTGCCTTTGTGGGAGCCCACCCCTGTGGGCGATGGTTTGCAGGGCGTGTTCCACGCCCATCGCCCACAGCGTGGGCTCCTACAAAAAGCCATCCCTTGAAAACTTTTCAAGATTCCAAGGGGCCTGAGCTTAGCGTCTTTGCAGCGCCCGGCGAACATGCGCGAAAGGATTCGCCAAAATTGCTATTGATACGATAATTGAAGCAAATAGCCTGATATGGTCAAAGAGCGAGCGCCATGGAAAAATCAACGCCCAAACGCGCATCATCAACACGCGGAGCCCTGTTCCAATGCCCAACAGCCGTTATGTTCTCAAAATTAAATTTTGAACACCCATAAAAAAGGTTCGCTTCCCCTATGTCTGCCTTCTTTTTGCATCGTTTTTTTATCCGCCTTGTCGCAGGTTTGATGTTGATTTGGACCCAGCCCGTTTTTGCTGCGGATTTGAAAGCACAAGGTTGGGGACTGCCCACAACGGTCGATGCGAATGGGATGGTGACCACGCTCAAAGGCACCGGGGATCAAGCAGGCCTTCAATTGGCCCTAAATGCATACGATCTCGTCACGCCACCTGCTGACGGAACCTTGATCTACAAGGGCGGGTTTGGCTTCTTTCAAACTGGTTTCATGCTGCAGCACGCGGATGGGCTGATTTCACTTCTCTACAGCACGTTTGAATGGGAAGGCACCGCCAACATTGAGGTTGGCCAACCCGTCAAAAAAGGAAAACTCTTGTCAACGATGCGTGCAGGTGGGCCGGCCCAATTTAAACGACTTTTGAATTGGGATGTTTATCAACTGCAAGCAGACGAATTTTTAGAATTGCAGAAAAAACTCAGCCATGCCCAGTTGAACAATTCGAAAACGGAGCACATTTCCGAGACGATCAAGTGGTTGCAAACGAGAAAACAAATCGACATCAAAAGGGCACTTGAAGTGGGCTCATTTGAACTGGGCAAGGATTTTGAGTTGAAAAAAGACGTCAACGCCTTCACCGTTCAACGCCTCCAAAACTCGACCTCGTCACCCATCAGTTGGGAGTACGCCTACCTGATGCCCGCCGGTGAGTACGGCTTCAAAATTACCTCTGGGAATTTTTTCAAAACTGAGCGCCAAATCAAAACCTTCGTTTCGACGGGGGATGCAATCACACACTATGTGAAAAAACTCCCCAATGGTGATTTTGTATTTGGAAAACATGACGTGACCACCTCGGCGGTGAACAGCTTGGCCCGCGCGCCTGTTGCTGCGCAGCCCATTGAAGTGTCCGCATCAACCAACAGTTCTCAGGACCCCACCCCCGCGCCTTTAAAACCCAGCGCCGATGTCGTCACGCCGACACCACCAGCTCAAGTCACTCAGCTATTGGCCCCACCTCAAGTTGCTCAGCCATTGGCCACCACAAGTCACTCTGCCATCGGCCCCGCCACCAGAAGACGATCGCATCCAAAAAGCGCAAGCTGAAGCACAAGCGCTCAGAGAAGAAGTGGCCCGTCAACGCCTGATGCTGGAACAACTGACTCAAGCACAAAAACCCACCCCCATCGTGAACCCACCACTGGCGCCCACGGTGCCGACACGTCGGGCATTGGTGATCGGCAACGACAACTACCAAAGCGTGCCCAGGTTGCTCAACGCCCGGGAAGATGCGCAGGCCATGGCACGCAGCCTGAGCGACATGGGTTTTCAGGTGCAACTGGAATTGGACCTGCGTGAACGCAACATGCGGGCCGCTTTGCGGCAATTCAAATCACGCGTTGAGGGTGGCGACGAGGTGATCATTTTTTTCGCTGGCCATGGCGTGCAATTGGCAGGCACCAATTACCTGCTGCCGGTGGACATCACGGGTGAAAACGAAGAACAAATCCGCGATGAATCCATCCAGTTGCAGCGCATCCTGGATGACATGACCGAAAAGAGAGCCAAGTTCACCTTGGCCATGCTGGATGCCTGCCGAGACAACCCCTTCAAAGGTTCAGGTCGTTCATTGGGTTCCAGAGGTCTGGCGCCAACGAACGCAGCCACAGGACAAATGGTGATTTTCTCGGCGGGGACTGGACAGCAAGCTCTGGACAAATTGGGCCCCAACGACCCCGAGAAAAATGGTTTGTTTACCCGCGTTTTTCTCAAGGAAATGCAAAAATCCGGGATCAGCGTCGACCGAATTTTGCGCAACGTCCGAACCGAAGTGGTCAATTTGGCCAAGACCGTGGGACATGACCAAGTTCCGGCCATCTATGACCAAGTCGTGGGTGAGTATTTTTTAAAGCGCTGAGATTTGCAGCCTCCTCGTCCTCCACGGCAAACCATCCACCCTCGAAAGCCACCATGCTGAAAAAAATCACGGTCATTGTCTTGACCACAGTCCTGCTGGGCTGCGCACCCCGTGTGCCCTTGACCGAACCCGTTGCGCCCACCAGCGCCCAATCAAAAATCAATTTTGTGGACATCGGAAAATTTGACCGGGATTTGTCAGCATCGCTTGTTGCCCAAAAAACACCGGTTCAAATTGCGTTTTACGAGAAGGTCAGCCCCAACCAAGTTCCGGAACGTTTGCAAAAATGGATTTCCGTGGTCGAAGCTGAGGGCGGGAAAGTTTTGGTTGAGCCCCCAGCCAACGAATTGGTCGCAAGAAGCCCATTGGCGGCCATCGGCTTGCTTGGCTCTTTGATCTCCAGCCTGAAGTCCTTCGCCCAGTTCAAATCCGAACAAATTTACAGCGCAGCCAAAGGTAAAAACGTGGTCATTGTCCTGGAGCGAAACCCCAAAGGCGAAGTCTTGATCAGCAACATCCAGTTCATTCAACGTGCTCCCTAAATTCATGAAAAATTTTTGGCTTTTGGCCGTCCTCATGTCGGCACAAATGGCTTGCGCCCAAGCCACGTCCAACCGAACCGCCTTGATCATCGGGGTGGGAGAGTATGGGTACACAGGCCCCTCGAGTCTGCTGGGCGTGAAACACGACATGGTGAGCGCGTCAAAAATAGCGACCGCCATGGACATCCCCAGCGCCAACATTGTTTACCTCAGAGATGCCGAGGCCACCAAGGCGAATATTTTGGCGGCTCTGAAGAAATTGGGCGAAAAGACCGGGGAGGGTTCACGGGCTTTTGTCTATTTTTCAGGGCACGGAACGCGCCAACAAATTGGCTCTGACTGTGTTGAGGGTCTGTTGACCTATGAGGGCGGAACCATCAGCCACCAAGAGTTTGCCAATGCCACCAAAAAACTGGCCACCTCTGCCGACAAGTTCGTGACCCTGATCGATGCCTGCCATTCAGAGGGCGTTGTGCCGCCTCAAGCCTTGTCGCGGCGTTTGCTCCAAAATCAATTGACCCCGAAATTTTTCAGCAAATCCGATCGACCCGCCAATTCTTGCGAAGTCGTGTCCAACATGAAGACACGATCTCTGCTCAATGAAGTCACGCGAATCGGTGGCATCCAGGAAAATTTTGTCCAAATCACTTCATCGCGCCCGGATGAGGTCAGCTTGGACCAGCCCGACAAGGGTGGTTTAGCCACCCAGGCGATGCGTGACTGCTTGCTGGGCAAAGCCAAGGACCTGAACAGTTCGGGCGCCGTCTCGATGGATGAGATTCAGCAGTGCGCCCAAAGTCAGATCAACGCCACGTTGAAAGGCAATACTCACTTTTCGCCCCACCACGTCACTGTCTCGGGCAACCGCAATTTGATTCCTGTGATCAGGCCTTCTGTCCAAAGGCCTGCCCCGCAGACCGCTGTTGTGGCGCAAGCCAGTATCCCTGCGCCAGCCGCATCGCCAGCCATGCCCGCTGCCAACCCCAGCCCACCACCGGCCACAACCACACCAGCAGCGCCATCGGTGGCCGTTCAGCCCACACCTCCTGTTCCTGTTCCTGTTCCTGTTATTGTTCAAAGCCCGCCACCAGCGGCAGCCGTGTCCATCACGCCTGCCCCGTTGTCGTCCACACCGGTGCCCAGCGCCCCGCCCTCAACGGAAGCTGCCATGGCGTCTTTGGCCACGCTCAAAGACATTGAACAGCAGAGAAACCCAAGGCGGGTGGTCACTGTCAGCCTTCAAAAACCGAGTTTAAAAATCGGCCGCGACAGTTTGGGGCTGGATATCAAGTCCAGCCACGATGGCCATGTTTACTTGATCTTGTTGGGCAGCGATGCCAAAAGCTTTTATGTCCTTTACCCCAACGGTTTGGACAAAGACAACGCCATCAAGGCAGGGCAAACCTTGCGCATTCCCAAACCACACTGGGAAGTCAAAGCCGCTGGGCCCGTGGGGACCAACCACTTGCTGGTCATGGTGGCAGACAGTCCAAGACGGCTCAGTGGCTTGACCCTGTCCGAGCCCACCGCCAACGAGCCATTCACATACGCCTTGAACAACTTGGGGGGGCGCTCAGAGTTGATCCAGTTTTTGACACGCGAAACACAGAACGGTGGCTCTGAAAGCTTTGGCGCCAAACTCATTTCGGTCAAGGAAGTCAAATGAAATCGTTGCTTGTTTTGTTGTTGATCGGTTCTTCGGCGTTCAGTCAATCGACCGCGCCTTTGCACAACGCCACCGCCGCAGAATTATTGGAAAAGTTGGCGCCCACCAACCAACCCATGACCCGCAGCCTGGGTGGGCGCAATCTGGTGCCCCAGGCCAAAAGTGTTGACCTCGTGATCCGCTTTGAGCTGGACTCTGCAAAACTGCAAGAGCCCAGCAAGCCGCTGCTGGACAACTTGATCACGGCCATGAAAAGCGACAGGTTGAGCCAATTCAACTTCAAGATCGAAGGCCACACAGACGCACAAGGCTCGCAAGCTTACAACCTGCGCTTGAGCCAAAGTCGCGCTCAATCGGTGGCGACTTACCTTTCTGCCCAAGGCATTGACCCACAGCGATTGGGCGTCGAGGGCAAAGGTTTTTCTGAACTTCTGTTGCCCCAAAAACCCAACGCGGCGGAAAATCGCCGCGTCAAAATCACTGCGCTCCCATGAAAAATATCCTTGCAATCCTTTTCAGTTCTTTCAGCCTGAGCGCCTGGGCTGGGCCCTTTTTGGTCACGGCGGAAGAGATGCTGGCATCCCACAATGCCCCACCTCAATTCACCAGCAAATCCGTAGCCGTACAAGATGCCCCCACGATTGAGTTGACCGCGCCCAAGCTGTCCACGCCGGTCAGTAGCCCCACCAGCATCGAGTTGAGGTTTCAGCCCAAAGCACCCAGCACCGTCAAACCGGAAAGTTTTCGGGTGTTGTATGGCGCTTTTGGCCTGGACATCACCAAGCGTTTGCTGAGCGTGGCCAAAGTCTCAGAGCTGGGCGTTTTTGTTCAAGAAGCCAGCTTGCCGAAAGGTCGACACAAACTCACGATGGTGGTGGAAGACAGCGCGGGTCGCAAAGGCAATCGAACGGTCGAGTTCGATGTGAACTGATGGCGCACCGCTGCAAAAAAGGATTTCGATGCTGAACTTGGGCCGTTTGCTGCAGTGGTGTGCATTCTTTCTGTGCGCCTGTTTGGCTGTCCAGGCCGCCTCCGCACAAACAAGCGCAGGCAGTCCAGTCACGAACACGCTGTTGGCCGTGGACGCCGAGCGCAGTTCCCCACGGGTACCCGACCCACTGGTCCCCATCCCGCTGGTACCCGACCCCCTGCTGCCCGAGCGCTGGAGCTCACCCGTCAACATCAACACTGACCTGATACGCACTCCGTCGAATTATTCCAATACCCCAACCACCGCATTCGAAGTTTCAGGGCTGGAGCCTATACGGGCACCCGCGGACGGCGTTTTGTTGTACCGGGGCATTTTGAGTCGATTGGAGTCGGGTTTTGTGATCGACCATGGCCATGGGCTTTATTCGCTGCTGAGTTCTGTAATGAACTGGAATTTGCGCACCAGCCCAGAGCCGGGTTCAAAAATAGAAAAGGGCCAATTTTTATCCAGTGCCGTATCGACTGTTGGTCCGTCAGTTCTCACTTGGGACGTTTTTTACTCTGCGCAACCGATCGACTCCAAAGAAGGGGTTGAGCTTGTCCGTCAACTGCGCTCACAGAAAGCCATCAACACCCGATTTCTTGCCAACATTGGCTTGGTGACTTTCAAGGTTGAAGGCTCGCGCGATGAATTTTCAATCGCCGTGGATCAGCGTGAACTCCCACGCCAAATCAGTTTTCCAGCCTTGTTTCTTTTTGAAGTCGGCCTTGGCCTTGTCTCTTTAGAAGTCACGACAGGGACCTTCTTCAAAACTGTCAACAAAGACGTCATGGACTTATCTTCCAAGGGCGTGGTGACCCAGGTGATTGGAAAAAAAGCCAACAGGGGTTATGGCGCCTTGAGGTCCAGCTTTGTGGCCGCCGACCTCATCAGCACCGACGAAGTCATGGCCATTTTGAGCGGCAGCGCGACCCCCGCTATAGCTTCTGCTGATTCACCCTTGTCTGCGACATCACCACCGCCTGTCTCGGTCAGCCCGTCTGCCCCGCCTGAAACAATGGCAGCCGCGTCAATACCAACACCAACACTTACACCAATACCATCGCCTGCTGTTACAGCAGTTCTTTCTGCCCCGGTGGTCGTCAATCTTGAAGCGCAAAGGCTACAAGCTTTGGCCGATCAAAGAGCACAGGAGTTGACACAATTGCGTCAACAACTGGCTCAGGCAGAAACGCAACGCTTGCAAGATGCACAGCGCTTGGCCGAAATCAGTGTGGCCGAGCAAAAGCGGCAAGCTGACTTGTTGCAGCAGCAAACCCTGGCTCAGCAACGGTCACAAGAACTTCAGCGCCCTCAGCGCATCGAACCTGCGCCCCCCACTGGCAAACGCAAGGCACTGGTCATTGGCAATGACCTGTACCGACACGTGACCCGGCTGGACAATGCGCGTGCAGACGCCCGCGCCATGAGCCAGTCTTTGCAAACCCTGGGCTTCAATGTGACGCTGGCCCTGGACCAAACCGAGCGCGGCTTGAAAGAGACGCTGCGAAACTTCAAATCCAGCGTGGAGGGAGGGGATGAGGTGGTGGTTTTTTACGCTGGACACGGCGTGCAAATCGGCACCACCAATTACCTGTTGCCTGTTGACATTGCAGGACAAAACGAAGAACAAGTCCGAGACGAAGCCATTCAGATGCAGCGCATACTGGATGACATGCAAGAGCGGCGGACAGGTTTTTTGCTGATGATTGTGGATGCCTGCCGTGACAACCCCTTCAAAGTTGCAGGCCGCACCCTGGGTGGACGCGGGCTGGCTCCCACAACGGCCGCGACCGGACAGATGGTCATTTTTTCTGCCGGCACGGGGCAACAAGCCTTGGACAAGTTGGGCGCCGATGACAAGGAGCCCAATGGCTTGTTTACTCGCCTTTTTTTGCGCGAAATGAAAAAACCGGGTGTGTCTGTAGATCGCGTTTTGCGCACAGTCCGCACCGAAGTTGCGCGATTGGCGCGTTCTGTTGGGCATGAGCAAACACCGGCCTTGTACGACCAATCCTTGGGAGACTTCTTTTTCAAGCCCTGAGTCACCCTGAACCCGAATGTGACGCCGACCAGCTTGGCATTCAGGGGTTGACGCTGTCGACCGTCTCGGTCTTGAAGTCGGCGGGCAGCACGACTTCGAGCAATTCCAGATCTTCGCTGTGCCCCAGTTCCCGGTGGCGGATGCCCGGCGGCTGGTGCACACACGAACCCGCTTCCAGCCGAACCGCGCCCTGCCCTTCGTATTCAAACTCGATCCAGCCCTTGAGCACATAGACCAGCTGCAACTCGGTGTGGTGCATGTGAGGTTGACTGGAAAAGTCATGCCCCCCGGCGGCGCGGATCACACTGGCCGTGACACGCCCTTGCGTGGCCTGATTGAGCCCCAAATCACGGTACTCAAAAAACGAGCGCAGACCGCGCTCGAACTGCGCATCTTTGGCGTGGGTCACCACAAAACCTTGCGTTGTCATGGGCATCTCCTGGGAACTTGGCTGAATTCATTTGAACAATCATGTGCATCCTAAGGCCAAGTGACCCTTGAATCACAACCCGGGCAAAGCCTTTGTACTTCACCCCTGGCGAAGACTTTGTCTGTCCCCCCAGGCGATTTCTCTTTTTGTCACCACGTGTGAGTTCTCTACCTGTCACCCCGGGCGAAGACCGGGGGTCCATCTCCCTTGCAGGCATGGCATCGCGTGCTGAGAAACATATTCTCAGATCACCTGACCCTTACGAATTCAGGCTCAAGTGGTAGGCATAGAACTTTTGATCGCGCGCCCAGCCCATGGACTCGTACAAGGCTTGTGCAGGCAAGTTCTGCACATCCGTGTTCAAGGACAAGCGTACAGCGCCCAGTTGGCGTGAATGGTCCGCTGCAGCTGCCAACAAGGCCTCGCCCACGCCCAGTCGCCTGGCCGTGGGTGCCACGAAGAGATCGTTGAGCACAAACACCCGCGCCATCGACACCGAAGAAAAGCTCGGGTACAGCTGCGTGAAACCCACGGCCTGCCCTTGTGACTCGGCCAACAGCACCACCGATTGCCCGTGCTCAAAGCGTGCTTGCAGAAAAGTCTTGGCCGCAGCTTCATCGCTGGTCTGACCATAAAACTGGCGATAAGCATCAAACAAGATGGCCACCGCATCGAGGTCAGCCAGCACAGCTTGACGGATAGTGATTGAACTCATGGTTTCTCTTGGGGTGCTGGATGGACCTTGTAAGCCTTCATGGCCGTGGCCACCTGCGTCGCCTCGGTGATTTCGTCTGGATAAAAGCGGTAACTCGGTGCCACGATTGAGGCAACCGATGAGACGCGAATGACCAGAACGCTGTGGATGACAAAGCGCTTGCCCACCATGGTCAACAGCGGTGCGGCCCAGCGGGCAAATGCAGAATCATCGGCAAGCACCTCATGCGCCGAGCCCTTGAGCTTGAAGCCCTTTTGCACGAACACATCCACAAAGCTCAAACACACCTGCGGCTGCTGCACGATGTTGCGGGCCGACATGGGTGAGGCGATGTTCGCCACCACCACATGCGCATCATCCGCAATGGCCCAAACCTCTTTGGGCGAAACATTGGGCTGTCCATCGGCATCCACCGTGGCCAGCCAGCACAGCACGCTGCGGCGGGCAGCTTCGCGGACGGGTTTGTTCAAAAAGGTCATCGGCTCTCTCGCTCAAAAAAGGTTTGGGCATCCGTATTTGCAGACCCCCTCCAGATCAGGTTTCATCGTATCCTCCAATGCGTTATTTGAATTACAAAGGCAACATTTATACAGGCCAAATTTTCACTCAAGGCACTTCATGCAATTTCCGCGGGTTGACTTCAAAATTTTCGTTACTACAATAAATCAATCGAAATGCACATACTTTGGGACCCCAAAAAACAGCAAACCAATTTGGACAAGCACGGTTTGGACTTTGTTGACGCCGTTGCAGTGCTGGACAGTCCGTACCGCCTTGACGTGCCGTGCGTGCGAAACCGAGAGCTGCGGACCCAATCATTTGCCTATGTGTTCGATGAGTTGGCGGTATTGACTGTGGTGCATGTCTCACGAGAAAACTCAATGAGGATCATCAGCTACAGACCCGCGAGTGAAATAGAAAGGATCGCCTACCATGACTGGCTTGAAAACGACTTCGATGACGCTCGATGAATTGCGCGCAGCCTCGGCCCAGGGGAAAACGAAAACGCAGAAAAACCGAATCCAGGCCTCTGCGCCCTATGCATGGGACGGCGAGGATGAAGATGATCGACCACTGACGCGTGAAGAAATGCAGGCGGGCATCGAGACCTACCGCCGACAACGCGGACGCCCAACAGGCAGCGACAAAGAATCCACCACCATACGCTTTGATCGTGACGTTCTGGCCGCCTTTCGCGCAGGCGGCCCTGGCTGGCAAACCCGCATGAACGCTGTGCTGCGTGATTGGCTCAAGACGCAATCGCCAGTTTGAGACTCATACTTTTTTAAACATTTGTCTGCTTTTAAGCCAACCTAAACGGCATCCAGCTGGTCCATATCGGATCGGCTTCAACAGGTAACGATCCACCCCTCCAGCGGATCACACGGCGGCAGGCCGTATTGCGGATGCCCAGACTCGTGCTGCTGCTGCGCCCAGGCCGCTTGCATCAGGCACAGGGTGGCATCCAGCGCGTCGCCGCTGGCGTCGTCGGCCAGTCGGCCCAGCAGTGCATTGCTGGCCACCAAGCGCAGGCCCAGCCGGGTTTGGCCGCGCTCCAGCGAACTCAGCAATTCACGCCGGGCCAGCAAACGCTCAGGCGTTTGTTTGGCTTTGTCGTCGCTTTTGTAGCTGGTGTTGCCCAGCACCTCTCGCGCCAGCAAGCCGGGATAGGCCTCCAGCGCCACACGGCGCACGTCGCCCGCGTGCAGGCCGGGCAGGTGCACACCCCCTTGCCGCAACAGGGGCACACCTGCGTGCAGCATGTAGGCCACAGGCGGGTTGACCCATTTCATGGAGGGGCTGGAGCCTGCGGGTTTGTCAGCGGCGCGGTGGGCAAACTTGCCGCCCACCGGACGGGCGTTGCAAAACGCCGCAAACTGCTCGCGGATGTCGCTGCGCTCCAAGGCGCAGTAATGGTCCATGCAGGCTGACCAGTCGGTGGGCCAGCCCAGCGTCTCAACCAATTCACGCGGCAGGCCAAAAGGCAAGTCAAAGCCGCCCACCCAATCAGCAGGCTGCGCGAGCCAGTCGCCAAACGCAGACAGCGTGTCAAAGGTCTGCAGGGCTTGCAGTTGCACCCTGCCCTGCCGGGCTTGGCCCAGCGCCAGCACGATGGGTTTGCGTTTGGATGGGCTGCTGGAAAAATCGCAACCGATCAATGACACGGCGTTCATCTCACCACCCCAAGGCCATGACACCTGCTGCAATCAGCACGGCACCTGCGATGCGCGGGCCACGGTCTTTTTCGCCCAGCAAGTGCCCCCCCAACAAGGCGGCAAACAGCATGGACACCTCTCGCGCTGGGGCCACATGCGACAGCGGTGCCACCTGCAGGGCGTACAGCACCAGCACGTAAGACACGGGGCTGAAGATGCCGACGATCAAGGCGTAGCGCCTTTGCTGCAACCACAGCGCCCACACGGCCGGACGGTCGCGCAGCAAAGTGGGTGTCAAAAAAACCAGGCGCAACAGGTTGCCAAAATACTCCACCAAAATGGGCGACATCAGCGCCACCTTGATGGCATAGCCATCGACCACGGTGTAACTGGCGATGAACAAGCCCGTGATGCCGCCATAAAAAAAACGGTGCGCACACGCACTTGCTGGAGCGGGTCTTGCGCGGCTTGCCAAAGCCCCGGGCCGCCCGCGATCAAAAACACGCCACCCACCACGCCCAAAATGCCGATAAGGCCCAGCGCCGAAATTTGCTCTCCCAAGAAGAAAATCGCCACCATGGACGAGAGCAGTGGCCCCGTACCCCGCGCCAGCGGATAGACCACCGTGAGGTCAGCCTTTCGATAGCCGCGCAACAGCACAATGAAATAAACGATGTGCAGCAAAGCACTGGTCAATACCAGGCCCCATTCCAGCAGACCCCAAGCGGGCACTTGTTGCCAGCCCATCCACAGGCCCACAGGGGCCCAAAACAGCATCAAGACCACCGAGGTGAAGGCCACAAAGCGCACATCGCCCCCGGCTTTTTTGGCCGCGATGTTCCAGCAGGCATGGATGAATCCAGCCAGAACAACCAGGGCAAGTGCACTCAGAGGCATGGGCGTGAAAAAGCCCCTTGCGGGGCTTGGGGGTGAGTGGGCGTTTTAAGCCCGGCCGATGATGGAGGCCGTGGCCATCAACTCTTCCAGCAAGGCCAGCGAGACTTTGCCCGAGACGTTGTACGGGTCCAGTTCGGCCCGCTCGGAATACTTGAGCAGGATGTTGGTGTTCACGCGCGACGCATCGACCTGGCCCATGGTCCAGCCACCAAAGCGGCGTTCGGAAATTTCTTCGTAATGAAGCAGCACCACATCCTTGTGGCGGGTGTCTTTCTGGATGTGTCCGTACAACTCGCTCACCGCGATGCGACCGCCTTCAATGGCTTGCAAAAAGATGCCGCCGCCGTAGCAAAGAATGCCGGTGATGCCACTGGTCGGGTTGTACTGGCGCGACTGGGCCAGGATGGATTCAATCGTCTCGGGCCGCGGATCGACCGTGCGGCTGGCGTAAAGCAGGCGGACCAACATGGTTCAGTTCCTTCCGGGAATCAGTGACAGAAATTCACGGCGCAGGTTCACGTCTTTGAGGAACGCTCCGCGCATGACCGAATTGATCATCTTGCTGTCCATGTCTTTCACGCCGCGCCAGCCCATGCAGTAGTGGCTCGCTTCCATGACGATGGCCAGGCCATCGGGCTGGGTTTTGCGCTGAATCAGGTCGGCCAGTTGCACCACGGCCTCTTCCTGAATCTGGGGACGCCCCATGATCCATTCGGCCAGGCGGGCGTATTTCGACAGGCCAATCACGTTGGTGTGTTCGTTGGGCAACACACCGATCCAGATTTTGCCAATGACAGGACAAAAGTGGTGGCTGCAGGCGCTGCGCACGGTGATGGGGCCAACGATCATCAGCTCGTTGAGGTGTTCGGCGTTGGGGAATTCGGTGATCTCGGGGCCTTCCACATACCGGCCCTTGAAAACCTCCTTGAGGTACATCTTGGCCACACGGCGGGCGGTGTCGCCCGTGTTGTGGTCGTTCACCGTGTCGATCACCAGGCTGTCGAGCACGCCCGCCATCTTGCCCGTGACTTCGTCGAGCAGTTTTTCCAACTCCCCGGGCTCAATGAACTCGGCGATGTTGTCGTTGGCGTGGAAACGTTTGCGGGCAGCCTGGATGCGCTCGCGGATCTTCACCGATACAGGAACACCCTCGTCTTCGGGCGTGGCAGCAGAAGCAGTCATGGCGTCTGTAGATTTCATTAACATGGGAGTTGATCGTAACAGCGATTGATCGGCGCACAGCGATCAGGGGGTTTGGCCCCTTTTCTTCTTTGTCTGCTTTCTACCCGCCCTTCAATACCGGTGCCCTGTGAGGAAAAGTGCCATGCGCATGAGGCCAAAAGCCAGGCGATCGCGCAGTCGCTGGCGCCAATGCCTTTGGCCAAATGTGGCCGAAACAGGCGTGCTTTGTGACGCAATCACCTGAATCAAGCGCCGGTGCAGTTGTTGCGCAAACCAGCGGTCCGCCACCACCACATTGGCCTCTCGCGCCAGCAGAAGGCTCAAGGGATCCAGGTTGGAAGAGCCCACCGTGGCCCAAGGTCGTTCGTTGTCGGGGTCCACCACGGCCACTTTGGCGTGCAAAAAACTCGCGTCGTATTCGAAGATCTCCACCCCGGCTGCCAGCAAGGTGCCATAGACCGGGCGGGCAGCGTGGTATTGCATGAAATATTCATAGCGCCCTTGCAACAGCAATCGCACGCGCACGCCTCGCCGGGCCGCATGCACCAGGGCTTGGCGCAATCTGCGCCCCGGCAAAAAGTACGCGTTGGCGATCAGTACCTCGTGCCGGGCCAGGCCAATGGCCTTGAGGTAAGCGCGCTCAATCTGGCTGCGGTGCAGCACGTTGTCGCGCAGGAGCAAAGCCGCACGACTGGGTGGTGTCGAGCCATCGGGCAGGGGCAGCGGCTGCTTCCAGGGCAGCGGCAGGCCTGCCGTTTTGAACGAATGAATTGCCTGTGGAATCTTGCGTTCGCGGGCGTTTTTTGCGCCTTGCAAACGCCACCACAACTGTGCCATGCTGTCTTGAATGTGCCCCACCAGATCGCCTTGCGCACAAACGGCAAAATCCAACCGGGGCTGGGCCAGGCTGCCGTGGTGCGGGTCGTACCAGTCGTCCAGAATGTTGATGCCACCGCAAAAGGCGGTGTGCCCATCCACCACGCACAGTTTGCGGTGCAGCCGCCGCCAGCGACTGGGGATCAGCAAACCCAAGGTGCCCAAGGGTGCATAAATTCGCCATTCAACCCCCGCTTGGGTAAAGCGCGTGCGCCAAACCTCGGGCAGCTCGGGGGTGCCCACACCGTCGACCACCAGCCACACACGCACACCGCGCAAAGCGGCCCGCTCCAGCGCCTCGGCCACCCACACGGCTTCGCCATGGACGTCAAAAATATAGGTCTCCAGCAACACATGGGAGCGCGCCTGATCGAGCGCAGCCACCAGTGCTGCAAAGTAATCCTGCCCCCCTTCAATGAGCCTGATTTGGTGGCCGTCACGCAGCGCCGGGTTATGCCGCATGCTCAGTCGTTCCAAGCGAATTCGGCCACCAGCGGCAAATGGTCGGACATGCGCTGCCAGATGCGCCCCGAAGGCACCATGGCATGCACAGGCGTGAGGCCTCGGGCGTACACATGGTCGAGCTGGTTCAGGGGCAAGCGCGAGGGGTAGGTGGGCGTGGGCTGCTCGCGCCATTCCCGAAACCCGGCCTGCGCCATGCGCCGCCCCAGGCCCGTGCCCCAGTCATTGAAGTCGCCTGCCACCAGCACCGGCTCGTGAGCCGGAATGTCTTGCGCAATGTGGGCTAGCAGCAAAGCCACTTGGCGCGCACGGCTGGCGGGCACCAGGCCCAGGTGCACCACCAGCACATGCACCACACGGTCCACCACCTCGACCTGGGTGTGCAAAAAACCGCGTTGCTCAAAGCGGTGGTCCGAGATGTCGCGGTGCTGGTACGAGAGCACAGGCCAGCGCGAGAGCATGGCGTTGCCGTGCTCGCCGTGGCGGGTGATGGCGTTTGTGCGGTAAATGGCCTCGTAGCCCTCAGGCGCCAAATACTCGGCTTGAGGCTGGCTGGGCCAGTGCCTGAAATAAGCCGCCTCGCGGCGGTGCTCGCGGCGCACCTCTTGCAAGCAAACGATGTCGGCGTCGAGCTGCTCCACCGCGTGGCCCAGGTTGTGGATCTCCAGCCGCCGCGCGGGCCCGAGGCCTTGCACGCCTTTGTGGATGTTGTAGGTGGCCACCCGCAAAACCGGGTGTTCGTGGCGTTCGGGCTTCATGCCGGGATTTTCGGTAGAAAACGCGGCAGCATCAGGATGGCTTCAGCGTTGGAGGGGGAAAAACACTGGTCGGCCGCAGCTTGCCAGGGCAACCATTGCGCTTCGGTGTGCTCGCGCGGGCTGAGCACCACAGGCATGCGTTGCGGCACACACAGGCCAAACACCCGCTCGGTGTTGCGGCTGACTTCGGGCGCATAGCGCCAGCGCCAAGCGGGGTAAATGTCGTACACGTTTTCCAGTTGCCAGTCTTGCAGGTGGCAACTCGGGTGGCAGGCGTCGATGCCTGTTTCTTCCTGCACTTCGCGGATGGCTGTGTCGAGCCAGCTTTCTTCGGGGTGGTCTTTGCTGCCCGTGACCGATTGCCAGGTGCCCCAGTCGGTGCGTCGGATCAGCAAGATGTCTTGCTCGGGTGTGTAAATGACGACCAGCACCGACTCCGGGATTTTGAAAGCGGCAGGCGATGGGTGGAGCGGTTGCAACATGAACGGGATAGACGCCAAATGAATGACCAGAAGTTAAATTCATTGTAGTCAGCCCCTTGACTGACACTGCGTTGCGCAGCACGACGTGCATCAAGCTTGGTGACGTTTGTGCGGCATGACCGCCAACAACTGTGTTTTTTGCAGGGGTTTGGACAAAAAGGCGTTCATGCCAGCAGCCGTGGCCTGTTCAGCCGCGTCGTTCATCACATCGGCCGTGAGTGCCACGATGGGCACCTGCCCCCGCGCTCCAGTCAAGGCCCGAATCTGGCGGGCACTGCTCAGGCCATCCATGACGGGCATGTGAATGTCCATCAACACCAGATCGAAATCGGACTGGCTGGCCTGCGTGAGCGCTTGTTGGCCGTCCTCGGCAAAACTGACCTGATGGCCCATGCTTTGCAGCAACAAGCCCACCACTTTGCGGTTGACCGGATGGTCTTCCGCCACCAGAACACGCAAGGGCTCAGTGGCTGAGACCTGATGAGCGGCGTCATGGACCGGGCTGGCCCCTGCAGGGGTTGCTGGGGCAGGTGCGGTCGACTGATCTGCCCAAGGGGTTCTCAAGCTCAGGGTGAACACCGAGCCTTGGCCCAACTGGCTGCGGGCACTCAACTCGCCGCCCATCAGACGGGCCAAGGATCTGGATATCTCAAGTCCCAAACCCGATCCCGATTGTTTGCGCGTCAGTGAGGCGTCGCCCCAATTAAAGCGCTCAAACAAACCTTGTTGGGTGGCATCGCTCATGCCGATGCCGGTGTCGGCGATGTCGATCTGCCAATGCACGCCATCGCTCAGCGATTCACGGCGAACACGGATATCGACCTGCCCCTGATCGGTGTACTTGATGGCATTGCCGAGCACATTGAACAGAATTTGCCGCAAGCGCAAAGGGTCAAGCATCACGACACGCGGCTTGTGCAGTTCGCCCGTCAGTTGCAGTTGCAAGCCTTTGTTGATCGCTTGCACCCGCATGAAACTTTGCGCTTGCTGCAAAAAATCTTCCATGTCCGTGGGTTCCGGGTTCACTTGAATTTTGCCGGACTCCAGGGCCGAGACCTCCAGCACATCGTTGAGCACAGCCAACAAGTGGGATGCGCTGCCCATGGCGGTCTGAATCAAATCGGCCTGTTCGGATCCGGTCTGGGTTTTCTCGAGCAATCCCAGCATTCCCAATATGCCGTTGAAAGGTGTGCGCAACTCGTGACTCATGTTGGCGAGAAAACGACTTTTTCCTTGATTGGCGCTTTCGGCTTGTTCTTTGGCTTGCAACAACTGGGCATACAAAAGTTGCTGCGCCCTTTGTGCTTGGAATTGCTTGCGCTCATGCGCATACAAGCCCATAGCGCCCAACACCAAACCCAGGATCTGCGCCAACGTTAGCCAGGCGATCCATTGGCTTTGTTCGCGCACAGTGGCCACTTGTTTTTGTACCCATTCGCCCATGACAATGTCCGAGGCTGAGTTCAGGGCCTGAACCTCAGGCGCCATTTGCTGAAGCTCTGTCATGAGCTCAGACCACGCGGGTGATGCCCAGTCTTGCCCATCGGCCAAGGGGGTGGATCTGGCCACCCAGCTGACCAAACGGGGGGCCAAGGCGGTGTATTCCTCGCGGTGGTGCACGCGTTCAAGACTGGGACTGTTGAGCAACAAATCGACACGGCT
>Ga0247844_1004646_pt1 | contig 18392 bp, 15 predicted proteins | sample LaCtaG_FD_192421 | JGI IMG/M metagenome (GOLD analysis project Ga0247844, IMG submission 192421) | Freshwater microbial communities from meromictic Lake La Cruz, Castile-La Mancha, Spain - LaCruzMarch201714.5m_1 | ecosystem: Environmental > Aquatic > Freshwater > Lake | place: Spain: Castile-La... | reverse complement strand
CCATCCCGGGTGAATTGGGCAATCTGAGCAGCATCACCGACGTGACGCTGGCGAACAACGCCCTCACGGGCCCCATCCCCCCTGAGCTCGGCAACTTGAGCACCCTGATCTACCTCCAGTTGGTCAACAACGACCTCACAGGGGGGATCCCGGCCCAATTGGGCAATCTCAGCCAACTGGACTGGCTCAGGCTTGGGGGAAACGAACTGACAGGAACCATCCCTTCCGCGCTCGGCAATCTGAGCAATCTGAGCTGGCTGGAGCTGAACGACAACCAGCTTTCCGGCACGATTCCCCAGGAAGTCATCGACCTGATCAATGGAGGAAACCGGGCAACCAGGATGTACCTGCAGAACAATGCATTCACGGGCATCGGAACACTGCCCCAAACGTTCTTCGCCGACTTCCAGATCTACAACAATCAACTGGACTTCGCCGACTTGGCAGGCAACATCGGCAACCTGCCTGCGACCGACTACTCTCCGCAACGCTTTCCATTAAACCCGGTTAGTATCGCATTGAGCATAGGCGATGCGTTTGACCTGACAGTGAACCCGGGTGGCCAGAACCTGACTTACCTGTGGCAAAAGAACTACAAGGACTTGGGCATGGACACACCTATAGTGTCTGTATCCTCAGCCACCCTCGAAGATGCGGGCATCCATTTCTGCACGGTCACCAGCCCTGATTTGCCCGAACTGAGGATCATTTCCGACGAAGTGCGCATCACGGTGGACGGCCTCGCCAGTGAATGTGGAGATGACGACGGCCTGCCGCTCGGACTGATCTGGCGAGGTGCCGTAATTTCCGCCCAAACCAACGGGTCACCTGACTTTCAAGGCGTGGTCAATGACAGCGTGACCATCATCCCTACCGGTCAACCGAACCGCTACACGATCTCATCTCATGTGGCCGGTGCCTTTGGCTTCGATGCACCCGGCGACTTCTATGCCGACTGCCAGGGGGGGGCGCATCTCTACCAAACGTTCTCTCTAGGCATCGTAAACGACGGCAGCGACTACGGCGGCGCGTTCAGCAGCTACGACCCGACCACGCACACGCTGCGCTTGTCGAGCCATACATACAGTGCATTCCCGGCATTCATCACCTTTGCTGTAACCGAGTTCACGCCCTACGTGGCCCCGCCAACGCTGTCCAACCGCTCCGTGGAATGGACGTCGGCTTCTGGCGCAACAGTCGGCACGCTGTCCACCTTCATCGACCCGAACAGCGACAGTACGGACTACGCGCTGGTCAATGGCCAGGGCGACACGGACAATGCCCTCTTTGAGATCATCGGCACAGCGTTACGCCTTGTTGCGGGTTATTCGCCTTCCGCGCCCGAAACGCTTTCCGTGCGGGTGCGGGCCCTGCATGTTGACCGTCCTTACGCCATGGACAGCGTGTTCGCCATTGTGGTTACAGAGGGGTCTGTTTCCACCACCCTGACAGACGGCCCTTCCGAGTCCCTGTCTCTCTTTCCGAACCCGGCAGGAGAGTTGCTGAACATCCGCTTCCATGGTGCAAGCGGTGAAGCGGTCGAATGCACCATCCACGACATGTCTGGTCGACAAATGCTCACGAGAACCTTCACCACCTCCCCTGGATACACTACCCATCAACTCGACCTGACCGCCCTTCCACGTGGCCTCTACTTCCTGAAAATAGAAACAGATGCAGGCATTAATGTGAAGAAGTTCATTAAGGAGTAATTCTGTCGTTTGGTTAACGGACCAATAGCCTGAAAAAAATCTAAAGTAGATTAAAACATCACTGATTAAAACCTAAAAAAATGGAAAAGCGCATTTGCCTGTTCATGCTGGTCGCACTCCCTTTATGCACAAGGGCGCAACAAACAATCAACTACAGCATTTTAGTTGATTCTGTGCAACGTGAATTCATTCTTTATGTTCCGGCTTCTTACGATGGAACGACTAGTGTACCGCTTGTCTTTAGCTTTCATGGCCTGGGAGGCAATGCCCAGGCGCAAATGGAAGACCATGATTTTCGTCCAGTGGCTGATACAGCCGGATTTATTGTTGCGCATCCTTTAGGTGAACCCGTTGTCGGCCCTGTTCGTGGTTGGAATTTTGGTGATGATTCGCTACCTGATGATGTGCTGTTTACTGCTGAAATGATCGATACCATAGCTGCAGATTTTAACATAAACCTGGATCGGGTTTACGCCTGTGGAATGTCCTTTGGTGGTTTCTTCAGTGTTTTTTTGGCTGGACAACTTGGTGACAGAATTGCGTCCATAGCTTCTGTTGCAGGAACGATTTTAAATAATGTTCCGGATAGTATGATTGCGCCTGCCAGACCTATGGCATTTCTGGAGATACACGGAACGGGTGACAACAATGTTCCCTACAACGGCAATCAAGCTTCAAAATCCGCTCAATATGTTCTTGATCTGTTCGTTGATCACAACAATTGTGATACAATACCATCCATCACAGCCTTACCTGACGTCAATCCCAATGATGGCAGTACGGTTGAGCATTATGTTTATGCAAATGGAGAAGATGGAACAACGGTTGAGCATTTGAAGGTGATCGGGGGCAGACATACCTGGCCAGATGAAAATACAAATGCGCAAGGGGTAAACAGAGACATTAATGGCTGTGTAGAAATTTGGAAATTTTTCTCAAGGTTTGATATGAATGGATCTATTGGGTCTCCTTTGAATACAGAATCAATAGCTGGTTTGCCAACAATATCTGTTTATCCCAACCCTGCTCAGGAATACATTATCATTGAAAGTAAAAATCCTGTGAAAGATGCCAGGATTTACAACTATTCAGGTCGGGAATTTATGCTTCCCGCACGCTTTTTTGATGCAAAAATTCAGATTGATGTGAAAAGCATTCCTCCCGGCTTTTACGTAATTTCAATAGCCCATGATGTCGGGATATTCAAATCCATTTTTATCAAACAATAAAAACGGAAGACTAATTTCTTGAAAACAGAGCAGTTCTGTCTCGTTTTCAGAAATATTAAACAGTGCACATGATTAAGTGAAAACTTTAAATTTCAAAAAAATGAAACATTTTCAGTTGAAAAGCAAAATCTTGTCTTTCGCGATTTATGCTTTGGCTTTTACCAACCAAGCGAATGCACAAGATAGTACGGCTCTAGTGTCCGCCTTTTTCGGACTTGATAACGCATTACCGTTTCAAGCAAATTTTTTATGTCCGGGAGCAGCAGGGATGGATGGAATGCCGGTGAATTTCAGATTCCCCATTGACGCAAGCAGTTTATCGGCTTCTGATTTTGAAGTCGTGGACAGCCTTGGCACCATACACATACCTGTTTGTGCGGTTTTAGCACCCGCCAATGAAAACGGAGAAAATCGAACCGTGCTTTTGATCGGTGAATTGGGAAATGCTGCCGGCAGTCCACCTGTTGAGGTAAGGGTTGTGGGTGATTTATTTACAATGAACACTTTCCAGGGTGAGTCCGCTTGTTCGGAAATCATGAACCTGAATGGAATGTCTACCACAAATGTTGTTCCGCTGGCTGGAGGCCCAAGTTTGTTTTTTGCCCAAAAAATTGATGGCAATCTGAATGAATGCGGTGCAGGAATCCAAACCATACAGGTAGCATGGGATGGCGGTATTACACCGTATGTAAGTGGTGATACAGAATCTGACTTATTCCAGTACTATGTTGGTTATTCTGATAGTTCCGGAGTTCTCATTCCGCATGTACCCGTTTCGATTGCAGACATAAATGACAACGACAACTTTCACCAATTGTGCTTTTCTACCAATGAAGAGATTGTCAAAATTTCAATGATGGCTAACACCGTTGAAGACCCAAATCAGGACCCCAATTTATTCAGTGAAATAGATGTCAGTTACTGTGCACCTGTGACAAGTATTGAAGAGAATTCCTTCGAAAACGGTTATAAAATTTACCCGAATCCATTTTCAGATGAAATTTTTATTGAGAACCTGCTTGGTGATGAATACTTCATCATGTACGACTTTTTAGGGCGAAACATAGTAGAAGGCAAATGTTTGGGAAACATAAAAATACCAGCAACTAAAGCCGGGATATACTATTTGACCGTCCAAAACCATACCAACCAGACAACTTACAAGTTGATTAAAAGATAACAGCTTATACACAATGCGCAGCGCATGATCGCTTTGCAAGACCGTTACATACAGACTATTGATGCGGTGATCCTGTTTTTGCAGGGAAAAAATCCGACGGCAACCCGCAGCAATGCTTTTTTGATAGTCCTCGATTTTTTTTGGGTGGGTTTGTGGCCTGGGGGGTTGCTAAAGTGGTTGGCGTTTTCGAACTTTGTGGTCACAGCGAGCATAAAAGCAATTAACGTCGAAGTAAAAGGCGCAATGTGGGGTTTGCTTTGATGTTGGTTGCGTTTATGCGGTAGTTGGTGCCAATTACAAAAATAAAAAGGTTCGACGAAATGACTTACACAGAAACCATAAATTATTTACTGGAAAATACCAAATTATCGAGCACAGATATATACCACTATAATGGAAAATCTGGCGAAGAATATTTTGAGAAACTATTTCAGTTTTATTCAGGAAATTTAGATCATAATAAAAAATTTGGCATCAACCCCTCTTATGTTGTTTTTTACGATACAACAGACGCTTATGCTAAAGCTAAAGTATCGAATCAGCATTATATGGTAATTTTTGACAGAAAACTAATAAATAAACTTTCACAATGGTATAATTCATATTTTGACTTTGGAAATATCGAAGGACTAGAAGAATTTAAATTAATAGAAGAAAAAATAGATTTCAAGATTTCAGAACTTTTAGAACAGGCAATTATTCTTTTTACTTTTTACCACGAGTTTGCACATTTAATTCAATTTGCAACCGATGTTGAGGTTGAAAGAGAAGAAAAACTATTTGGTGATTGTAATTTTGAACCATATAAGCATATTGAGGAATATGATGCAGATATATTTTCTGGAATTTGTATATCCACACACATATATCAATTCATTGATAGTCATATGGGTGAAAATATAGATAAAAGCAAACTAAATGATTTTATAGCAATTACAATTAGTGGCATAATGGTCTATATTTTGTCTTTACCTATGTGTAAAGAAAAATTTTATACAAAAGAAAGTTCCCATCCACATAATTCAATAAGAGTTAATTATATTAATATGGCCATAGTACTGAATTTTAAGGATATAATTTCACAGCAAGGAAATAATATTACAATTGACGAAAATTATATTACAGAGAGAAGTTTTATGATACTAAATATTTTACTCAGTCATTTTGGCTTAGATGATATAAAAACCAGGCTGAGCGAAGATATGGGCAATAATTGGAAATCAATTCAAAATTATCAGCAAGAATTGCATAAATGTTTTTTAGAATATGAAACATCCGCAGTAACAAAATGGAATGCAGTATAATTCTGGCACCAACTTTGCCTAGCTGCCAACCGCCCGCTAAGCGCGGCGGTATGGCAGTCACGCCCCCCTTCGCTTCAATGCAAAAAAAATCACACAAAATCTTTATAAAAAGGCTTAATTTTACCCCAAAATTGATAAAATGAAGTTTGTAGATGTAAAAAACGATGTTGCGTTCCGCAAAATATTCGGCAATGAGAACAAAAAAGTCATCTTGATTTCATTTCTTAATGCCGTCCTCGGTTTGGAGGGTCAAAACCGAGTGAAAGAGGTGTCTTTGCTTAACCCATTCCAACTTCCCCGCATCGCAGGGGAAAAATCTTCGATTATTGACGTCAGGGCTACGGACGAGAAAGGGGCAACTTTCATTGTCGAAATGCAGGTTGCAGAGCCATCAGGTTTTGACAAGCGGGTGCTTTACTACACGAGCAAGGATTATGCTGGGCAGATTAACGCTGGCGACGACTACCCGCTTTTACGCCCTGTCTATTTCATTGGTATTTTAGATTTTAACTACTTCATCGGAAAGGACTACCTTTCTTCTCATTCCATTATTGACGAAGCAACGGGAGAGAATGGCTTTAAAGACTTAAAGTTTAGATTTATTGAACTAAAAAAATTCAATAAAAAGGCGTTTGAACTTAAAACCATAATAGATATGTGGACTTTTTTTATCAAAAATGCAGAAGATTTAGATGTGATGCCTGACAATGTAGACGACGAAGGCTTGAAAGAGGCTTACGAAGAAGCAGCACAACACAATTGGACACGAGAGGCGTATGATGCTTACATCTATTCAGGTATCCGTGAGCAAGATGAAAAAGGGAGGGTTGAGTTAGCGGAAAGGAGAAGGATAGAAAGAGTTGTAAAGCAACTTTATCAAAACAGTGTACCCCTCAGCATTATCGCCATATCCGTTGAACTTACGGAACAGGAAGTGGTAGAAATGCTTGAAAATAAACAAGATGAATAAATAATGAGAACTTTGCACTACTGCCTATGCCTCCTAAGCGTCGCACAGGCAGCAGTGCTCACGTTCGCTTCAATGCAAAAACAATCACACAAAACAGCGTCTTATGGAAAAAAAAGACCTTTACAAACTGACTGACGAAGAACTGTTGGTCGAGAAAAAAAAACTGATGAAATCCAAGATTTTGCATGCTGCATCTATTGGGTTTCTTGCAGGAATACTCATATTCGGAGTTGTTTCCTGGAGCCTGTCTTCCAAAAAACATTTTGGATTCCTGATTCCAATGTCGATTCCCGTTGTTTTCATTTACAGACTGCTTAAAACCCCAAATAATAACAAGGATTTAGAAGCTGTTTTGAAAGAACGCAAATTAAACTGAAGGATCAAGGAAAGTAAAGAAATTCATCCGCATTGCAGCCTACCGTCCTCCTCCTCACGCCCCCTTTTACGCAATTGAATACGCCGTATCCCGCTACGGCCTATTTGAAGGGGTTTCTCAACACCCGACAGATCGCGTCTTTTCAGGCCGACCTGGGCATTGAGGTCATCCTCGCGCTGTTTTCCCGGGAGGGACTCACCCGGCTGTTTGCGCACATTGGCGGGCCTGCAAGCGCCATGTCTGACAATGCGCAGCGCATGATCGCTTTGCAAGACCATTACATACAGACCATTGACGCCGTGGTCTTGTTTTTGCAGGGGAAAAACCCGACGGTGTCCCACCTGATTTGCCAGGACGGTTTTCTGCCCGAAGCTGGCCGGTTTGATCAGTTGGACGACCTCGACTGGGCGTTTGGCTCCATGGGCAGCCAGGACAAGGCCAAACACCTGGCGACCTTGTACCTGGAAGACCTTTCGGATTTGATCCAGGAATGCGTAGATCCGCATTTTGGCTTTTCCCGCTACGCCGAACGGCTGGCCCGCTCGGCCAACCAGTTTGATGATTTGTACGAAGCACTAAACCTCCCATACACCTATATAGATGGCCTGCTGGTCGACATCCTTCGTGCGCGCATGGCCGAGCATCAACCGGCGTTGGTGGCCATGACGGCCCCTTTTCCCGGCAACATCTACGCGGCGTTCCGGTGCGCACAGTGGATCAGGCAGCATTGTCCGGGCGTAAAAGTGGCCATGGGCGGCGGTTTCGCCAACACCGAATTGCGGTCGCTGGCGGAGCCGAGGGTGTTCGAGTTTTTCGACTTCATCACGCTCGACGACGGCGAAGCACCCATGGAGCACCTCATAGAGCACGTGGCTGGCAAACGGCCACTGGAACTCCTCAAACGCACATTCGCATTAGTCAACGGGCAAGTGGAATACCTCAACCACAGCCTGAGCCGGGACTACAAACAGGCCGAAACAGGTACGCCCGATTACAGCGATTTGTGGCTGGACCGCTACATTTCGGTACTCGAAATAGTGAACCCGATGCACCGGATGTGGAGCGACGGCCGCTGGAACAAACTCACCATGGCCCACGGTTGCTATTGGGGCAAATGCACCTTTTGCGACATCTCGCTCGACTACATCAAAGTGTACGAACCCCTTACCGCCAGCCTGCTGTGCGACCGCATGGCCGACATGGTGGCCCAAACCGGGCAAAACGGGTTTCACTTCGTCGATGAAGCCGCTCCGCCTGCGCTGATGCGCGCCCTCGCGCTCGAAATCATCCGGCGGAAAATGACCGTGTCGTGGTGGACCAACATCCGGTTCGAAAAAAGTTTCACGCGCGATCTGTGCCTGTTGCTCCGTGCGTCGGGCTGTGTGGCCGTTTCGGGCGGACTGGAGGTGGCGTCTGACCGGTTGCTGGCCTTGATAGACAAGGGTGTCACGGTGGCGCAGGTGGCCCGGGTGACCAACCATTTCACCGAGGCGGGCATCATGGTGCACGCCTACCTCATGTACGGTTTTCCTACCCAAACGGCCCAGGAAACCATCGATTCCTTAGAAATGGTGCGCCAGTTGTTCGAAGCCGGTACGCTGCAGTCGGGCTTCTGGCATCAGTTTGCCATGACTGCGCACAGTCCGGTGGGCCTTCATCCCGAACGGTTTGGCGTGCACAAGGAGCCGACACCGCCGGGTACATTTGCCAACAACGACCTGGTGCATACCGATCCGACGGGCACCGACCACGACGCGTTCAGCTACGGGCTCAAAAAATCGTTGCTCAATTACATGCATGGCATTGGTTTTGATTTTCCGCTTCAAAAGTGGTTTGAACACAAGGTGCCGCGCACTACCGTATCCAAAAACCACATCGCAGCCATTTTGCAACACCCCGAACCGATGGTGGTAAAACCCACGGCAAAAATAGTTTGGCTTGGTCATGCCCCCGTGGTGACGCCGAGCACCAAAATCCGAAAAGGGGAATCCAGGGACATGGCTATCCTCACGTTTCAAAGCATAAAAGAAACCTTTCGCATACAGGTAGACGCCGTGCAGGGGGACTGGTTGGCCGCCATACTGCCTACGCTGTCGGCCAGAAACGCCCATGTACGTACGTTGCAGGATGTGCAAGCCGAATATGCATCAGCCGGATTGGAGGGTTTTGAGCTGTTCTGGTACAGCAAAGAGATGGATTTGTTGCGCGCACAAGGGCTGCTTACGCTGTGAAAACGCTTCTCCTTATCGTGCAATCTTTTGCACTTATCATTGGAAATGGTGCAAAAGGTTAAACATTTTGGCTAAATTTCCTTTTTATGCTTCCACGTACTGTTAAATAATTTGCCTTATGGATAACAACACCGTTACTTCCCCTTCCAGCACCACAAGCTATAACGTAAACGGCGAAAGCAAGTGTCCGTTTACCGGTGGTGCACTCCGCCAAAGCGCCGGTGGCGGCCCACGCAACCGCGACTGGTGGCCCAATCAACTGAAGTTAAACATCCTCCGCCAACACGCTGCACCATCCAATCCGATGGGGGAGTCGTTCAACTACGCTGAGGCATTCAACTCCCTCGACCTGGAGGCCGTCAAAAAAGACCTTTTTGAGCTGATGACCACCTCACAAGACTGGTGGCCGGCAGACTACGGGCACTACGGCCCTTTCTTTATCCGCATGGCCTGGCACAGTGCCGGTACATACCGCATTGCCGACGGTCGCGGAGGTGCAGGTGCAGGCACACAGCGTTTTGCCCCGCTCAACAGCTGGCCCGACAATGCCAATCTCGACAAGGCGCGCCTGCTGCTTTGGCCGGTCAAAAAGAAATACGGCCATAAAATATCGTGGGCCGATTTGATGGTGTTGGCGGGCAATTGCGCCCTGGAGTCTATGGGATTAAAGCCTTTTGGGTTTGGCGGTGGCCGCGAAGACGTTTGGGAGCCGGAAGAGGATGTTTACTGGGGTTCGGAAAAAGAGTGGTTAGGCGACCAGCGGTACACCAATGACCGCGAACTGGAAAATCCGCTCGCTGCCGTGCAAATGGGCCTCATCTATGTGAATCCGGAAGGCCCCAACGGCGTGCCTGATCCGCTCGCTGCTGCCCGCGACATCCGGGAGACTTTCGGCCGCATGGCCATGAACGACGAAGAAACGGTGGCACTCATAGCAGGCGGACATACGTTTGGAAAAACCCACGGTGCGGCCGACCCGAGCAAGTACGTGGGTGCAGAGCCCGCTGGTGCCTCCATTGAGGAGCAAAGCCTTGGCTGGAAAAACACCTTTGGCCGCGGCAACGCCGGAGACACCATCACCAGCGGTTTGGAAGGTGCCTGGACCACCACGCCCACAAAGTGGAGCAACAATTACTTTGAGAACCTGTTCGGCTTTGAATGGGAACTGACCAAAAGTCCGGCAGGTGCCCACCAGTGGCAACCCAAAAACGGCTCCGGTGCCGGTACCGTACCCGATGCACACGACCCCGCCAGGCGCCATGCCCCCATGATGCTCACGACAGACCTCGCCCTGCGGATGGATCCCGTTTACGAACCCATCTCAAGGCGCTTCTTTGAACATCCGGAAGAGCTGGCAGACGCATTCGCCCGCGCCTGGTTCAAACTGACCCACCGCGACATGGGTCCACGTGCCCGATACCTTGGTGCCGACGTACCCGCCGAGGTGCTGATCTGGCAAGACCCGGTACCTGAAGTTACCCATCCGTTGATTGACAGCAGTGACATAGAGGCGTTAAAAGGACAGATTCTGGCTTCAGGCCTCACGGTTGCTCAACTCGTTTCCACCGCCTGGGCTTCCGCTTCCACTTTCCGCGGTTCCGACAAGCGCGGCGGCGCAAACGGTGCCCGCGTTCGTTTGGCACCGCAGAAAGACTGGGAAGTGAACAATCCGGCTCAATTGGCCAACGTACTCTCCACGCTGGAAAGCATCCAAACCGCGTTCAACAACGCGCAGTCTGATGGTAAAATGGTGTCCATCGCCGATTTGATTGTGTTGGGCGGGTGCGCAGCCATTGAACTGGCGGCAAAACGCGCTGGTCATGCAGTGTCGGTACCATTCACACCAGGGCGCACCGATGCCTCACAGAATCAAACCGACGTGGATTCATTCCATGTCCTCGAGCCGGCAGCCGACGGGTTCCGCAACTATTACAAACCAAAACACAAAGCATCGGCCGAGGAAATGTTGATCGACAAGGCGCAACTGTTGACCCTGACAGCGCCCGAGATGACGGTGCTCGTGGGTGGCATGCGTGTGCTGAACACCAATTTTGACCAATCGCTGCACGGCGTATTTACCCAAAATCCGGAAACGCTCACGAACGACTTTTTTGTTCACCTGATCGATTTTGGCACCACATGGCACGCCACTTCGGATGCCCAGGATGTGTTTGAAGGTCGCGACCGCGCAACCGGCGCACTCAAGATGACCGGCACCCGTGTTGACCTTATTTTTGGTTCCAACTCGGAGCTCCGCGCTCTGGCAGAAGTATACGCCTGCGACGATGCAAAAGAGCGGTTCGTGCACGACTTTGTAGCGGCCTGGAACAAGGTGATGAACCTCGACCGTTTTTAGGTTAAACTACTGAATATCAAACGGGTAATTTCGTTCCAGGGAATGAAATTACCCGTTTTTTTTATTGCTGACCTACCTTTTTTTCCAAACCACCTCTTCGGCATCAAATGCCTGGGCGAGGAAGCGGGCGAGCACAAAAAAATAGTCCGACAGCCGGTTCAGGTATTGAAGCGCCAGGGGATCAAGCGCTTGCTCGTGGTGCAAGCCCACGACCAGCCGTTCGGCCCGCCGACAAACCGTGCGGCACACGTGGGCTGCCGACACCGCCGGGTGCCCGCCGGGAAGGATAAAATTGCGGAGTTCAGGCAACTCGGCGTCCATGTGGTCCATGGCGTTTTCCAGCACAAGCACGTCGGCCTCCAACAAGTCCAAAGGCAAAATGGGCTTATCCGGATCGGAGGCCAAATAAGCGCCTAAGCTAAACAGACGGTTTTGGGTATCGAACAGGGTTTGGCGCACATCGGGTTGGTGCAATTGATCGCGCAAGACGCCAATGAAGGCGTTTAATTCGTCTACCGTGCCGTAGGATTCCACGCGCAGGTCGTCTTTGGGTACTCGTCGGCCCCCGAAAAGGGCAGTTTCACCGGCGTCTCCGGTTTTGGTGTAGATGCGAAAAGGCATTGTTTTTTTCGAATGTTTGTAAAAAATGGTTTTCAGACGCGTTGTTTGGTTATTTTTGCGGCGCTTTTGGGGTGAACACCCCTGCATCCATCACAAATTACTGAATCAGCAACCAAATTGATATGGGACGCGCGTTTGAATTCCGCAAAGAACGTAAGCTTAAGCGATGGGCCGGCATGGCCAAAACATTTACCCGCATTGGACGGGAAATCAACCTCGCCGTAAAGTCTGGCGGGCCCAACCCGGAATACAATTCCCGGCTGCGCATGGCCATCCAAAACGCCAAAACGGCGAACATGCCCAAATCCAACGTCGAAAGTGCCATCAAAAAGGCCGAGGGCAAAGATGCGGAAAACTTTCAAGAGGTCATCTACGAAGGTTACGGCCCGCATGGCGTCGCCATCCTCGTAGAGACCGCTACCGACAACCCCACGCGCACCGTAGCCAACTTGCGCATGCACTTCGACCGCTGTGGCGGGGCCTTGGGCAATTCTGGCAGCGTCGGGTTTATGTTTGACCACAAAGGCGTATTTAAGGTCAAGACAGAAGGCCAGGACTGGGAATCGCTCGAACTGGAACTCATTGATGCCGGACTCGAGGACATGAAAATAGAGGAAGACGAGGTCACGCTGTTTACCGATTTTGCCAACTTCGGAGCCATGCAAAAAGCGCTCGAAGACCTTAAAATTGAGCCCGAAAGCGCCCAGCCTGAATGGATTCCAAACCTGGTTAAAAAACTGAGCGACACAGAAGTGGAGCAAATGATCAAACTTCTGGATCGCCTTGAGGACGATGACGACGTCCTGAACGTGTTTCATACCATGGATATGGGAGAGTAAACAAACTACCCTTATCACAAGGCATCAAACTTTTGCGGTTTTACATTTTGCGGTTTTACATTTTGCGGTTAAAATTTTTTAAATTTTAAATTTTAAAATAAAAAATTTTTTAAACTGCAAAACCGCAAAATGTAAAACCGTAAAACCGCAAAAGTTGATAGCATCGCAATAAGGTAAAATCCTACATTTCCATTTCCTCGCCCGTTTCCGGTTTTCTTTCGGGCTGTAGCAGCGCTTCCGGATCCCAAACCCACATGTCCGCTTCAAATTCACGGCGCATCAGGGCCAGGTTCTGCTCGTGGTACGGTTTCAGGCTCTGCTGCATGGGATAGCGGCTCCAAATCGATTCCTCATCCAACGGAATGCCGGTGCTAATGCTTTCGCGCAGGGCATAGATGTACGCCAACGACTCCTGTTGCCGACTCATCCAGCCCTCCAGGTCGAATGTCATGCTGCCATGGCCCGGTACCATGCGCGTGAACCAGTTGCGGTCGTGGATATCATTCATTTTGAGGAGCGATTCCACATAGTCTGTGCTGCTGTGGGTGATGAACGGAAACTCCAGATCGGACAAGTAGTCGCCAGCCACCAACAGCCCCAATTGCCAAATAATGACCATCATGCTGTCGGCCGTGTGGCCGGGCATGAGGTAAATGGACATCTTGGTTTGCCCGATGCGAAACTGTACGCCGTCTTTGTACACCAAAAAGTTGCCTTGTGGATATTCCAGCGGGTAGTGGCGCCGCAGATAGTACCGCTCGTCAAATGCTTTGGCTTCGGCTAAAATCGCCTCTTTTTGTGGATTGTTGGCCATGGCTTCGGTCATGAACGTACGGTTTGGGGAAAACGCGCGGAAACCGAGGATGTGGTCGTAATCGGAGTGGGTAAAGAGCAAATAGAGGGGTTTGTCACCTCTTTTTTCGTAAACCAATTGTTGAATCGCCTTCACTTCCTGGGGTAAAATGCCCGGGTCAATCACCATCACCACATCGTCGGTGTGCACAACAGTGGTGTTCATCTGATACAGCGCACTCTGAAAAACCGTTATGTTTGGGTCTCTAAACAGGATATTGGACATGTTTAATTTGGATTTTTGGCCATCAAGTGCTGTATAGGCCTATTTTTGTGGTGCTTTCGCCTGCGACAAATGTAAGCAAACAAAGCCCCTTAACCAAACAACAGCAAGCAGAAATGGGAAACATAGTCGCCGTGGTTGGTCATCAAGGGCGTTGAAGGGTGGAGTTGGGTATTCGTCCTACGAATATACTCGTAGGACGAATACCAGGTACTAATCCACGCACCCACAATACCGATCTGCTATGGCATTCACCCGAAAATGGGTAAACCCGCCCACTGCCGGCACGCTGAAATCCGCCGGACACACCTGCATCGTCAACTGATGCCCATTGGCCGTTTCGCTGCGCGTGTACAACACTTGCCCGCCCTGCTCGATCAACCACGTAAACGCAAATGGCGGCGTGCCCATGAATTGAAACGCCACATCCACGCACCCATCGTTGCACACCGCCTGATCGCCCGGCACCAGCGTGATGGTCGGCTTGGGCCGCCACGTCACTTTCGGCCCTTTGACAATCGAAAAACAGGGGTTGGCGGTGTTGATGCTGTCAATGGGCAACAGTTTGCCAGCGATGGCGGCGATGTAGTACGTGCTGTCATACGCCGTAACACCCGGCAGAAACGGAAACAGCAGCGTGTCGGAATACCCCAGGATGCTGCCTACAGGGTTGCCAGGGTTGGCGTAAAGGATGAAAAGGAGGGTGTCGTTGGGGCCCAGGGTGTGGTTGCCTGGCAGGGGGAGGCTGATGATTTTGTCGGAGCCACATACCATAATGGAGCTTGTGTCGAGTGTGCCGGCCGAAGTAACGCAGCATTTTTCGATGGTAATGACAAAGGAGACAGGCTCGCCCTCACAGCCCTGGCGAGTGGGCCTGACTGTTATGACCCCCTTAATTGTGCTGTCCACCTGAAGCGCCCGGAAGCGGATGAACGGCAGGTTCCCGGCGGTGTCCAGGCCGATGGCCGGGTTGGAATTCGTCCACGAGTAGGTGGTGCCAGGCGTGCCCGTTATTTGCAGCGACAGCGAATCCGTGGCGCACACAGTGGTGTCGGGCAAGGGAAACACCTCGGCGCGCGGCAGCACCGTGATGTTGAAGGTTTGCACCGCAAAGGGACAAGGCTGTGGCGTGACGGTAAGGGTAGACGTCTGCTGTTGTACGGCTGCCCCCTGGGCGGTAAAGGCTATGGGCCCCGAGCCGGCAGGGTCTTCGAGGCCGATGTTGGAATTGGTCCACAGATACTCCGATGCATTGCCGAGGAAGGAGATGTCAACCGCTTCGCCGTGGCACACGGTGATGTCTGCCGGATCGTCCACGCTGGAGCCTGAGACGGTGATCGTGAAGGTGACGGGTTCGCCGCTGCAGTTGGTGCTTTTGGGGGTGATGGTGATCGTTGCTGTTTCCGTTTGTGGAGCCTTGATGGTTGTAAAAACGATGTTTCCGGTGCCGGATGCGGCTAATCCGATGGCAGGATTGTCGTTTGTCCAGGTATATGCGGTGGTATTGAAACCGGTGAAAGCCACTGATACGGGACTTCCGCCGCAGACGGTGATGTCGTCGGGCGGGTTTACGGTAGGGCCGGGATAAATGGTGATGTTCCACACAACAGGTATACCGTAACAGTATACAGCATGGTGCGCACTGGCGGACATCACACAAGTGACAGGGGCATTGCCGAGGTTCTTGGCAATGAAATCTATGTTGCCATAAATACCGTTTGGGTGATTTATGGGCGGTTGCCCAATGTCGAAACCGGCTTGCACACCCCATGCGTAGTATATGGCGTCGCCCGTAAACTCGTGATAGACCGGATCACCATTGCAAACAACCATGTTGCCAGGATTATTCACGTAGGGCATGGGCTGCACATCAAGTTCAAGGCAAATTGGAGTGGGATCATAGCATGGATTACTCGGTGTGGCGCACAGTTGGGTTGTGCCTGGGGTATTGAAATTGATATACGTATTCGCGCCCATTTGCGAACCGCTGAAAGTCCCGATCGGCGGGTTTAGCGTCCATACCAGATCGGCATCAACGGCGTTGGGGATTTCATAGGGAAAGTTGCTCGGACTGATGCAAAGCGAAGGTGCCGCATCTCCTTCTATGGATGCCAAGGCGGGGCACTGTGCCTGAAGGCCATGGACGGAGGTTATGAAAAGGATGGCAAAGCGTACTCGTGTTTTCATATCGCAACTGTTTGTGTCCCTGGGAGCATTTTGGGGGCGCTTACTTCCAACCCATTTAACCACTGCTGTTGGAATGTACATGCAAAAGTAAAGCAATTGAACTTGTTTTACAACAGGTTATCTTCGATTTGGCGTTTACCGAGCACCTGCAAACCAACTACACCTATATATACAATACGACAGCCCCGGCAAAGTATGGTACTGGGTAATGGCCAAGTACGCCGACGGCACCACTTCCCCTTTGGCTGGCCCGGTATGGATAAATCTGTAAACCATCAAAACCCCGCTATTTTTTACCACCCGCATAACTTCCCCTGCCATGAAAAATCTCCTTATCTTCGTGACTGTGATCACGTTTTCGTACACCGCTGCGGCCCAAAACTGCTATGTGCCCCTCGACGACGCCTCGGGCTACACGCCTACTGCCAGCCAGTTGGCAGAGCTGGAAGCCGCTGCCTGTCGCCTGATCGACAGCCTGCCGGCGGCGTTTCAGGATTCCTTCAAGGTGTACGACTTCGGGTTTTACCTGCACAACGAAACCCAACAGGGCGGTTACCCGGAGGCGTTTCAGTGGGCCATCGATACCGTGCAGGGTTTGAGCCCTTATTATTTGCTGTTTGGCAAGCAGACAGACCGGAGTGGGGTGTATACGCGGTTTTGGGTGGAGTTGCGGTTGCCAACAAGAGCGCAATTTGCCTGCATTGATGAATTTAAACTGAAAATTATTGAACAACAGATTGAGTTAGTCATTAATCAAAAATATCAGAGTTTTGGTAGCAGTTTCTTCAGGTACGCTGATGCTGAAATTTCAGGGATGAAAAAATTGCAGGATATAATTTTCAAATACACAGATTGTTGCTTGTGCTGCGGAAACAAACAGTCTGGCTGTGAATCATGCGAATACATAGACAATTCCATTATAGCATGCGTAAACAATGATGCAACGCTTAAAGCACAAGTTGAAAATTTTATTTCCGAGCATAGCTGTTCAGAAAAGGCAAAAGAATTTGCAATTTTTGCAACTCACCTAATATGCGAGAATGGAGGCTATAAATGGCAAAGATTAGAGGAACTCTACGAACTAATTGAGACAAATCCAAATGCGCTGTTACAATCATGTTCTCCGCCCGATCCTGTTTATGGAAACTGGGGAGATTTAGCCAATTTTATCCTTTCAGGTGTTCCATTGCAAAGAATACAGAATTCAAACGGAACGTGGAGTATCCAGAGTATTCAAGACGCAAGTGGTGCAAGGGTGAATCTGGATTTTTTTGCCGTGATAATCGATTCGCTTCCTTTTGTGAATGGCAATAGATTAACAGCAAAACAACTACTCGACCATTTTCGGAAGAATATTAATGATTTTGCACCAAAGTTCGAGCCTTATGACGACCCTTATGACAAAGATTTATGGGCAAGTGAGAATCCGTTAGGGACAATTATGCACATCACAATGAATGTGTTGGCGGATGGCGATGTTATTGCCTCTCACAATGATGAATGCTGTTGGATATTTACTACTTTAAGAGGGCCAATTTATTGGGCAGGGTATCATCCTGTCAGTGGAAATAGGATGTTCGGATATGCGATTCAAAACGGTAAAACAATCATATATACTCGCGGTGTAGATAGAACAACTACTTGGTATCACGGGATAAACGATAGTCAAAATGCATTTGAAGCAGCAGACGCATTTTGGCATGGAATGCAATACAACTTATCAGAATATGTCAAAGACAATGGTGGCAAGCTAAGCGCCATGCCCACATTTGAAATAATTCATCGGCCAAAATGGAATGATGTAAAACAAATTTTACAGTCAACCTACCCGATAACATCTGTAACCTGCAATTAAATGAAAAATATTTTAACAAATGTCGCAATACTATATTTTATTAGACTGGGTTCTTTATTTCTACTATACCCAATTGAAGGCCTTGTTTCGAGGTTTTTTTTGAATACTGATATTTATCAAATTAGATATTTTACTTTTTTGTCAATATGGTATTATTTCATCACCGGTGTAATATACGCATTAATATGGGCGTTTTGTTTTTATTTTTTTTGCAATTTTATTAGCAATAAAATTCATATAAAATTAAAAGTCACTATAGTTTCTATTTTGATTTTTGTGTTTGAAACATTACTAAAGTATCAACATGATATCATAAAGAATAAAACATTTTTTAATAAAGAGTTATTTGAAATTGATTTTTTTCAATACTTAATCGGGCAGATAATTGTTTTTTTTATTTTTCTGTATCTGTATATTGGTATTGGGATAAAAATAGTAAAACGCCCAACAATGCTAC
>Ga0247844_1004638_pt1 | contig 18418 bp, 20 predicted proteins | sample LaCtaG_FD_192421 | JGI IMG/M metagenome (GOLD analysis project Ga0247844, IMG submission 192421) | Freshwater microbial communities from meromictic Lake La Cruz, Castile-La Mancha, Spain - LaCruzMarch201714.5m_1 | ecosystem: Environmental > Aquatic > Freshwater > Lake | place: Spain: Castile-La... | reverse complement strand
TTTAATTTGTTGTGTTTGAGTAGCTAACTGGACTTGAAGTTGCGATATGTGTTCTTTATCTGTCAATGGGCAATGGTAAACCTTTTTATTCAATTTAACTAACATGACTCAGAACCTGAGTCGTAACAAATATGTTAAACCCATCTGAAACTCCCCCATTTTTCTTTACCCCAAACTTTGGCGAACTTTGTATTTATCAAAAACAGAAGCCACTGAAACAATATGCCCGATTTTGACCACAAAGCTGAGTTAGCCAAAATCCCTTCTGAGCCGGGAGTGTATCGTTATTTCAGCGAAGAAGAAGAAATCATTTACGTGGGAAAGGCGAAAAACCTGAAAAACCGCGTCAGCAGTTATTTTGTAAAAAATCACGCCGACCGCAAAACGAGGCGGTTGGTGAGTCAGATTCGGCGCATTGAATTCACCATTGTCCACACCGAATTTGACGCCTTATTGCTTGAAAATCAACTCATCAAGCGCTATCAGCCTCGCTTTAATATTCTCCTGCGCGATGACAAATCATATCCATTCATCAAGGTTTTTAACGAACCTTTTCCTCGGGTGGAAATGACGCGTAGGGTGGATAAAAAAACGGGAACGTATTATGGCCCTTTTGCCAATATCAGGGGAATGTACAACCTGCTTGATATGTTTCGCGAGTTGTTTACGTTACGCACCTGCACGCTCAATCTATCGAAGGAGAACATTGAGGCGGGAAAGTATAAAGTGTGCATGGAATACCACCTCAAGCGCTGCAAAGGGCCGTGCATGAACTTGCAGCCGACAGAAGACTACGAGCAGGAAATAGCCCAAATCCACCAAATTTTGAAAGGACAATTGAGCGTTCCGCAGAACTATTTTAAGCAAAACATGATGGTGGCTTCTGAAAAAATGGAGTTTGAAAAAGCCCACGAATGGAAACAAAAACTGGACTTACTCCAAAATTTTCAGGCTAAATCAACGGTGGTGAATCCTAAAATCGGCAACGTGGATGTGGTCGCAATTGCGTCCGATGAAGAGTCGGCGTATGTGAATTACCTCAAAATTGTGAACGGCTACATTATGGCCGCTCAAACGCTGGAAGTGAAGAAAAAACTCGACGAGCCCGACGACGAAATTCTGGCGTTGGTGCTGTTTGAGATGCGTACCACCTACGAAAGCGACGCTAAAGAAATTATTTCCAACATTGAAATCACTACCGATTTTAAGGCAGAAGTCACTATTTCCAAAATCGGCGACAAGCGCAGTTTGCTGGATATGGCCCTCAAAAACGTGCATTATTTCCGCAAGGAAAAAGCCGAACGCAAACTCATCGAATCAAGTGCCACTACCAATCGCCGCGACCGGGTTCTCATCAAACTCAAAGCAGACCTTCAACTGAAAAGTCTGCCGCACCACATCGAATGTTTTGATAACTCCAACATTCAGGGTACCAACCCCGTAGCGGCGATGGTGTGTTTTAAAGAAGGTCGTCCGTCCAAGAAAGATTATCGGCATTTCAGCATCAAAACGGTCATTGGCCCCAACGATTTTGCCAGTATGTATGAAGTAGTCTCGCGTCGCTACACACGTGTACTGGAAGAGCAATCCGAGCTGCCTGATTTAATAGTCGTTGACGGTGGAAAAGGACAACTTAGTGCCGCCTGCGACGCCCTCAAAGCCTTGGGTATCTACGGTAAAGTACCGATTGTCGGTATTGCCAAACGGTTGGAGGAAATTTATTTCCCTGAAGATTCTTTGCCGCTGTACATTGACAAAAAATCAGAATCGTTGCGATTAATTCAACAAATTCGCGACGAGGCTCACCGTTTTGCCATTACCTATCACCGCGATAAACGCAGCCGTAATGCTTTTGTGAGCGAGCTCGAAAACATTGAGGGAATTGGTAAAAAAACCGCTGCAAACTTGCTGAAAGAATTTCGTGGGGTAAAAGCCATTCGCGAAGCTGATGTGGATAAAATTGCGGAGTTTGTAGGGAATGACAAAGCCCGGAAAATCAAGGAATACTTTGATACGATAGAACAGTAGAGACGCCGCATCGGCGGACCGAAAATTTTGCGTCTCTACAATTTATTACACCAAAGACGCTACCTGTGTTTTGATGGCATCAAACGATATATCAAAATGAGAGGCATCGAATACGCTGGCTCCATTTTGAATAATTAATACCTGTGGTGACTCATGCCATACGCCAAAATCTTCGGCAACTTGATTTGAAATGGGTCGATTGGCAATCAAATCCAGGAAATATGGCTTTAAATCACCTACTTCTTCGGATTTCCAACTACGCTCCAAACGTCCCAAGGTGGCCGAACTAATCGAACAACGAGTACTGTGTTTGAGAATCAAAACGGGATGTTGGAAAGACTCTTTCTTGATTTCTTCTATTTGAGTACTGTTGGTGAGTGGATTCCAGTTCATTTATTTAACGCGTGAATTAGTGAATGAATACTTGAGTGAATATTTTTACGGTCATAACGTAACTTATCTCAAAATTGTTCGCTTTTTTTTACACCCTTGGTATTCACTTATCGGTAATGTTGGCCCGTATCGTGGCGCTTTTCCACCCTAAAACGCGTAAATGGGTAGAAGGGCAGGCTATCGCTCAGCCTTCGGGCAAAAGGCAAAGGGCAAATTTTCATCAATCACTCAATCACTCATTCACTCATTCACTCATTCATACTCCCACTTTTTGGTTTCACGCCGCTTCTTTAGGGGAATTTGAACAGGGTCGACCTGTGATTGAGGCCGTTCGGAAACAATATCCGAAAGCCAAACTCGTCTTGACCTTTTTTTCACCGTCGGGTTACGAAATACGAAAAGACTACGACCAAGTGGATTTGGTTTGCTACTTACCAGCCGATACCCCTGCCAATGTCAACCGATTTTTGGACGCCGTTCAGCCCAACATAGCTTTGTTTATTAAGTACGAATTTTGGCATAATTATTTACACGAACTGAAAAAACGTCAAATTCCAACCCTCCTATTTTCGGCCATTTTCAGACCCAATCAACTGTTTTTTAAGTGGTACGGCGGCTTTTATCGGCAGATGCTATTTTGCTTCGACCACGTTTTAGTACAAAATAAGACTTCTGAAGAATTACTGAAATCCATTGGCTATCTCAACGTCACAGTGGCAGGGGATACGCGCCTCGACCGTGTTGCTCAAATTGCCGCTCAAGCCAAATCATATCCCGAAATTGAAGCATTCAAAGGAAAGACACCGCTTCTGATTGTAGGTTCAGCGTGGCCCGATGATATGGAAGTCTTAATCCCTTTTCTAAATCAATTTACCCAACCACTCAAAGTCATCATTGCCCCGCACGAAATCAACACCGAACAAATTCAGAAGTGGCAGTCAGAATTACAGGGAACAAGTTTACGGTTTACAGTTTACAGTTTACAGTGGAAGGAGCAAGAGGCAAAAAACAACCCACTCGACATTCTCCACTCTACCCTCGACACTTTATTTCTTGATACCATCGGAATGCTTTCTTCCCTTTATCGCTATGCGGATTTTGTATACATCGGCGGGGCCTTTGGTGACGGATTACATAATATTTTGGAACCGGCCGTATTTGGAGCGCCGATTTTTTTCGGAAAACCGCATTACCAAAAATTTCAGGAAGCCCACGACTTGTTACAGCTTGACGGGGCTGTTTCCGTTACAAATACGGAAGAACTGAAACAGGGGTTTACGGAAGTATATGAAAATCAATTGGTAAGAGAACAACGGGCTGACATTTGCCGTGAGTATGTTCTCAACAATGCGGGAGCAACGGAAAAAGTCATGGAGGTGATTAAAGCCCTCCAAAGTCAAAAGGGAGGCTGAGTGTCCGGCACGCTTGTTTTTATCCTAAATTACGTCCAACGTCCCAATTATGCCACGCCGAAAAATCGCCCTTATCGAAATCCAACAGGAGACCAATTCTTTCTCGCCTCTGTTGACAACGCTCAAAGAGTTTGAATGGTCGTTTCTAAAATACGGCGATGACATTCTTCCCGAAGCAAAAACCTCTAAATTTCAAACGGGAGGATTTTATAAGGCCATGACCGAATATGGCCGTAATACGGTCGAACTCGTCCCCATCATCTGCGCTTGGGCACAGTCCGGCGGCCCACTTTCTGAAGACACATTTGCCCATTTTAAGGCCGTTATTGAACATTCCCTCATTCAGCATCCTGATTTGGCAGGAATATGGCTTTCCCTGCACGGCGCCATGGGAGTACAAAGCATGACCGACCCGGAAGGGAATTTATTGGAATGGTTGCGCGAACGAGTAGGCAACGAAATCCCGATTGGTGTCCCCCTCGACCTTCATGCCAACGTCACCCAACGCATGGCGAAGCACGCCACCTTTATCAGTGCTTACCATACTAATCCACATCGCGACCATTTTCAAACTGGCTATAAATCGGGGAAAGTATTAATTGATACCGTTTTGGGAAAAGCAAAACCTACGATGGCTTTTCGTAAAATGCGATTGCTGAAAGGTGGGGGATATACCATTGATTTTTTGCAACCGATGCGGGCTATTTTTCGTAGAATGCGCCAAATGGAGAAAATACCGGGGGTATTAAGTGTTGCGAATTTCCCCTGTCACATTTGGCTGGATGAGCCGGAACTGGGTTGGAGCACGGTTGTGGTCACCAACAATAACCCGATTTTAGCCGACCAGTTGGCCAAGGAATTAGCCGATTTAAACTGGAGCGTCCGTAAAATTGCCCATCCTCAACCCGTCACTCCCGAATCAGCCATTGAAAAAGTGAAGCAGGCAAAATTTCGTCGATTGGTCGGAACGGCTATTTTGTGTGATGTTTCGGACATTGTCTCGGCCGGGGCTCCCGGTGAGAATACCCACCTGATTCGCGCCATTTTGGAACAAGCCCCATCACTCGTTTCGTATACTTCCATTCGAGATGCGCAGGTAGCTCAAATGGCCTTCGACCAACCCGAAGGAAGTTGGCTAAAAGCAACGATTGGCGGCAAATTGGAGCCTCGATTTAACAGGTCATTGGATTTTGAAGGAAAAGTAATCCGTAAATTCGAAAGCCAATTGACCGGAAAAGTAGTTGTATTACAACACGAAGGAACGCACATCGTTGTAAGTGAAAATCCTAACCCCGTCATGAAGCCGCAATTTTATCAGGATTTGGGACTTAATCTGTGGAAGGCCGATTTGGTTACCGTTAAGAATCTTTTTCCTTTTCGGTACCATTTCCTCAAATACAATCGTCTTACAATCAATGTATTATCAGCAGGAACCACCAATGTAGATGTTCATCAACTTGATTACAAATACATCCCAAGGCCTATTTTTCCATTAGATGGCATAGAAAGTTGGTAAATTTTTTCAAAAAAATATACCAAATAAATGTGACTTTATATACCATTATATCGTCTCACGCGCGAAAAGTGACATGAGATTTTTTTTCAAATGCAGGTTTTCCTGCTTCTTCATTGGGTTTCTCGGTTGGAAATCTCAATTTTGTACAAATCATTTACCTATTTTAACATGCCACTTCTCAAAGTAGCCGCCGGCACCAGCAATACCACTCCTTTGGCTTGGGATTCCAATCGCCGAATTATCCTTGAAGCCATCGAAGAAGCTCGCCGTCAGGAGGTGAGTCTGCTCTGTCTTCCTGAATTATGTATCACGGGTTACGGCTGCGACGATGCATTTTATAGCCACAATACCACTTCGCAAGCCATTGAGAGCTTGCTTGAAATTGTGCCGCATACCTCCGGTATAATAGTAGCGGTGGGTTTACCTTTACGATTCAATAACAAAATCTATAATACGGCCTGTTTGATTGTCAACAAGCATATTGTAGGATTTGTCTGCAAACAGCATTTGCCCAATTACGGCGTATTTTACGAAGATCGTTGGTTTCACCGTTGGCCTGCAGGAGCGCGGGACGAAGTTAAAATAGCCGGTTTTAGTTACCCTATCGGCGATTTGGTTTTTGATTTATCGGGCATACGTGTTGGTTTTGAAATTTGCGAAGACGCTTGGGTGGCCCAACGCCCCGGACGCGCTCATTTTGAACGCGGCGTAGATATTATTCTCAATCCGAGTGCCAGCCCTTTTACGTTTCATAAATTCATGACCCGTGAGCGATTTGTGATTGACGGCTCGCGTTCTTTTTCCTGTAGTTATGTATATACCAATTTACTGGGAAATGAGTCGGGACGCCTAATTTTTGACGGCGATGCCATGATTGCTTCCGAAGGAGCCCTTTTGGCCTCCAGTCCGCGTTTTGGCTACGCTGATTATTACATTACGTCAGCCGTGATTGATACCGACCTCACCCGACTTTCGCACGCTCAAATCAAGTCTTCCATTCCTTCCGGGAATTGGAAAGTGGTAGACACATTCAGTTGGCAGGAAGCATCTCCCACTTATCAAACACCTGAATTAGAACCTTTTGAACGAGGTGGTTACTTAAAAGAAGAAGAATTTGCGCGAGCAGTCAGTTTGGCCTTGTTTGATTATCTCCGCAAATCCCGTTCCCAAGGTTTCACCGTTTCACTTTCAGGCGGGGCTGATTCTTGCGCCTGCGTTGCGCTCTGCGGGCTCATGATTCGCTTGGCCGACGAAAGCATTGGTTTGGAGGCTTTTAAACAAAAATTGAATTTTATTAAAAAAATTCAGGGAGAAACGAGCGTTGAAGGCATTGCCAAACAGCTCATTCATAGCATTTACCAAGGCACAGAAAACAGCTCGAATGACACCTACGACTCTGCCCAAAGTCTGGCCGAGTCCATCGGCGCCACTTTTTACAATATCAACATTAATGGGCTTGTTGAAACGTACAAAGGACTGATTGAACAGCAAATAGGTCGTGATTTGACGTGGGAACAGGATGATATTCCACTTCAAAACATCCAAGCCCGCGTCCGTGCCCCAAGTGTGTGGCTGTTGACAAATTTATACGGCCACTTGTTGCTTGCTACTTCCAACCGCTCCGAAGTGGCCGTAGGCTACTGTACCATGGACGGCGATACCGCAGGAAGTATCAGTCCCATTGCGGGCATTGACAAATATTGGTTGCGGCATTGGCTTGTTTGGCTCGAAACCATCGGTTGCAACGTCAAAGGCAAATACCTTAAAATCGAAGGTTTGAAAAAAGTAAACAGCCTGCAACCTACCGCCGAACTGCGGCCGCAGGACAAAATGCAAACCGACGAGAAAGATTTGATGCCTTATGAAGTATTGGATGCCATTGAAAAAGTGGCTATTAGAGACAAAAAATCTCCCATTGATTGCTTCAAATTCATGGAGGTCCGTTTTGCCGACATTTACTCGCGCGACATGTTGTTCACTTCCGTTGAACGGTTTTTCAAATTATGGAGTCGTAACCAATGGAAACGTGAGCGCTATGCCCCGAGTTTTCATTTGGATGATTACAACCTCGACCCTCGCTCCTGGTGCCGTTTTCCCATTTTGTCGGGAGGATTTGAGAAAGAATTGGAAGACTTGAGAGCGTACTTTGAAGGGAAGAATAATACGGCAAGAAAAGGGAAAATAGGATTTTAAAAGTTGAACGCCGGGGCAAATGCCCACATTTGCCCCGGTCTTTTCAAACTAAACCCTGATTCAAACACAGTGAGCTGGTGCAAACTTCTGAGTTTGCACCGCCCAGCGTCCACGCTGATGAAAATATAAATCTAACAAATGAGAAGAACAACTTACTCTTCTGAAATTAATTTCCTAACACTCACCGTAGTCCATTGGGTTGATGTCTTTACCCGAGTCGAATACAAAGACTTTCTAATCCGCTGTTTACGACATTGTCAACAAAACAAAGGATTGGAAATCTACGCATACGTACTGATGACCAATCACTTGCATCTTATTGCTCGTTCTACTACCCAAGACTTAAGCTGGGTACTGCGTGATTTGAAAACTTTTTCATCTAAAGAATTGGTCAAAATGATTCAGGATAACCCCCAAGAAAGTCGAAAGGGTTGGATGTTACCTATTTTCTTCAAAAGTGGAGTAGATAACCCCAAAAATAAATATCACCAATTCTGGGAAAATGAAAACTATCCGACGGCTCTTTGGTCTCCTACAGTAATTCAACAAAAAATAGATTACATCCACGAGAATCCGGTGAAAGCAGGAATTGTGAATGAGCCCCACGAGTATTTTTACAGTAGTGCCAACCCGCTTAGTCCATTAAAGGTGAATGAGATGTAAATTGCCGCGTGGACGCGGAAAGGTGCAAACTCAGAAGTTTGCACCAGCTCAATGCAACATTTGCCCAATCTCTTTCAAGCTAAACCCTGATTTAAATATGCAAAACCGTACCATTCAAGCCCGAAAGCGTATTGCACTGGTGGCCCACGACCACAAAAAAGCGGATTTGATTCAATGGGCTTCTGCCAATAAAGAACGGTTGATGCCTCACGAACTATACGCGACCGGTACGACGGGTCAATTACTGCAAGTATCCCTTCAAACGCCCGTTACCTGTCTGTTAAGCGGCCCCTTGGGCGGTGATCAGCAGATTGGAGCATTGATAGCCGAAGGTAAAATAGACGTGTTGATTTTCTTCTGGGACCCTATGTCGGCCCAACCCCACGACCCGGACATCAAAGCATTGCTGCGACTGGTTGTGGTTTGGAATATTCCCATCGCCTGCGACCGCGCTACCGCCGATTTTATTATGACTTCGCCCCTCATGAGCGAAGCTTACGAAACAATCTTACCCGACTATGACTCCTATCTTAAAAGGAAGGTTTGAGGTACGATGATAAATGGATACTTTTGCGAGAAAATTAGGAATAGATATGAAAATACTGGTTCTCGACAATTACGACTCATTTACGTACAACCTCGTCTATATCCTGCGCGAACTTCACGATGATGTAGAAGTACACCGTAATGATAAAATTACCCTCGAAGAAGTAGCGCAGTATGACAAAATTTTGCTTTCTCCAGGTCCCGGTATTCCATCGGAAGCCGGTATCATGCAGGATTTGATTCGTACTTACGCTCCCACCAAAAGCATTATGGGTGTTTGCTTAGGTCATCAGGGCATTGGAGAAGTATTCGGTGCCAGTCTCAACAACATGGCCGATGTATTGCACGGCATCAGCGATACAGCCATCATCACTGACCCTTCCGAGCCGTTATTTCAGGGACTTCCAAGCTCCTTCCAAGTAGGACGTTATCATTCCTGGACGGTGGTAGTAGATACTGTTCCTGATACGATGACCATTACAGCTATTGATGAAAACGGACAGGTAATGGGACTTCATCACAATACGTACGATGTGCGCGGAGTTCAGTTTCACCCCGAATCCGTCCTGACCGAGCACGGCAAACAAATGTTACAAAACTGGCTTTCTATTTAATTGTGAATGAGTGAATTGTGAATGAGTGAATCTGATTTTATTCACTCATTCACAATTCACTCATTCACTCATTTATAACATGAATATTGACGAAATATTTGATTCTTTCAATTCATTACGCGTACTGATTGTGGGCGATGTAATGTTGGATGCGTACGTGTGGGGGAAAGTGGAACGAATTTCACCCGAAGCACCCGTACCTGTGGTCGTGGCACACCGTCGCGAGTACCGATTGGGAGGCGCAGGCAACGTAATTTTAAACGTTCATGCTCTTGGCGCAGAGCCAATTATTTGTTCAGTGATTGGTCAGGATACTGAAGCCTTGAATTTACTGGGTGAGTTGGAAAAACGGGGCCTCCGCACCGACGGTATTCTCCAAAGCCCCGACCGCATTACAACCGTCAAAGAACGCATCATTGCTGGTTCACAGCAGGTAGTTCGGGTCGATACCGAAACCGATAAAGTCATTACGACGGACGAGCAAAACCAATTGATTGAAAAAGCGAAAGAACTGATTCCCCAATGCCAGGTAGTCCTTTTTCAAGATTATGACAAAGGAGTGCTGTGTCCCAACGTCATCAAAGAAATTACGGATTTTGCGAATTCGCTCAGAATACCGACCGTAGTTGACCCTAAAAAGCGAAACTTTTTGGCTTATCAAAATGTCACTCTTTTTAAACCTAATTTGAAAGAATTAAAAGAGGGACTAAAAGTTGACTTTGACGTTAGAAAAGAGGACGAACTCAAAGCGGTAGTGAAGCAATTGCGTAAGGCACTTAACGCCAAAGGCGCTTTTGTAACGCTTTCCGAACGAGGTGTTTATATAGACTTCTTAGACCAACAACACAGCATTGCCGCTCATAAAAGAGAAATAGCCGACGTATCGGGTGCGGGCGATACAGTCATCAGCATCGCTGCCTGCGCCATTGCGCTGGGCCTTGCTCCCGACATTGTAGCCGAACTTTCCAATCTTGGCGGCGGCCTTGTCTGTGAACACGTGGGAGTGGTACCGATTGATAAAGAATTGCTGAAGGCAGAGGCTAAGAAGGGTTAAAAAAATAGAAACCTATCCGCTTGGCTTGATTGTTCATGACATAAATGCTCAGTATTAAAATAGAATGATTATGAAACATACAATCTCATTAGATTTAGACGAGCTTAACGGTACTTTGATCCGCCGGCTTAAAGCTTTCTTTGGCAAAAGAAAACATGGTAAAGTGACAATTATCTTAGAAGATGAAATTGATGAGACTGAATACCTTTTACAGTCTACTACAAATCGAGAAAGGTTATTACGTTCATTGGATAATGCTAATCAAGGTAATTTTGTTACTCCAGACTTAGACCAATTCCGTAAACTAACAGCCGATGCGTAAACCGGTTTTTACACCTGAAGCATGGGAGGAGTTTATGGAATGGTCGAAAGAAGACCTTAAAATCCTCAAGAAAATTCTTGAACTAATTGATGATGCTTCTCGCAATCCGTTTGCGGGACTGGGGAAGCCGGAAGCTTTAAAACACAACTTAAAAGGCTGTTGGTCAAGAAGAATAACGCAGGAACATCGCTTAGTTTACCAAGTAACTGACCTGATCATTATCAAGTGCAAGTATCATTATTGACATCATCACCAATGCACATAAAAATCGGAACGCGCGGCAGTCGCTTAGCCCTTTGGCAGGCCTACTACGTCCAAAATTTATTAGAAAAAGGCGGCCTTTCTACCAAAATAGTTACTATTGAAACCAAAGGTGATCAGATTCTTGACCGTTCGTTGTCGAAAATTGGGAGCAAAGGTGTTTTTACGCAGGAACTTGAAGACCAACTTCGTGATGGCCGCATTGATATTGCCGTTCACAGCGCCAAAGATTTACAATCCGAATTGGACGATGATTTGGAACTGATTGCTTTCACGGAACGTGAGCGCGTTAACGACGTATTGGTGAGTCATAACACTTCGCTTTCGTTGGGCAGCGGAGCGAGTTTTGTTGTCGGGACATCCTCTACCCGTCGGGTAGCTTTGTTGAAGCATTTTTACCCCCATATCAAAACCGTTGACATGCGCGGCAACCTCCAAACCCGCCTTCGCAAACTCGAAGAAGGGCAGTGCGATGCCATTCTATTGGCTTTCGCAGGCGTACACCGCATGGAATATGATTCATTGATCAGTGAACATTTATCCTTAAATGAATTTACGCCCGCCGTTGGGCAAGGCAGCATGGCAATAGAATGTAGCCGAGAGATGGAAAAAGGCAAAAGAGAAGAAGTACGAGCATTACTCAATCATTCCGATACTGAAACCTGTCTGTTGGCAGAACGAGCCTTTCTAAGACGATTGCAGGGCGGATGCAGCGTCCCCGTCTTTGGTTTGGCTTCTTTGGAAAATGACACTGTAAGCATGACGGGAGGCGTAGTTAGTTTAGACGGACAGCAATTACTGAAACATACAGTCAGCGGTGTTGCTTCTACTCCTCAAAACGTGGGAATCCAATTGGCTGAGTTACTTTTAGCCGAAGGAGCAGCCGATATTTTAGCCCAAATCAAACAAAACTTATAGATCACAAAACTTGCCAAGTCTGTTACTATTTTAACATTGTCAAGTTTAACTGCAATCGACATTCAAAAAATGAAAGCCACGCTAAACTACCTCCTCAACCACCAAACCCTTGACCGCGACACGGCTTACCAAACGTTCCTGGGAATTGGCCGTGGCGAATATAACCCCTCACAAATTGCCAGCTTTTTAACCATTTTTGCCGTTCGCGGAATTACTGTCGAAGAACTGTGCGGCTTCCGTGATGCGATGTTGGAGCTTTGTCTTTGTGTTGATCTGAAAGCCTATGACCCCATGGATGTATGCGGTACGGGCGGCGACGGCAAAGACACTTTCAATATCTCGACTCTTTCTGCTTTTGTAGTAGCAGGTGCAGGACAACGCATAGCCAAACACGGAAACCACGGCGTTTCGAGTCCGGTAGGTTCTTCAACTGTTTTGGAACATTTAGGTATCAAATTTTCCAATGACATTGATTACTTAACCCGTAAGATAGAAACCGCAGGAATTTGCTATTTACATGCCCCTTTGTTTCATCCCGCCATGAAATTTGTAGCGCCCATTCGTAAAGAATTAGGTATAAAAACCTTTTTCAATATGTTGGGTCCTTTGACCAATCCCTGTTTTCCCAAAAAGCAATTGATGGGGGTGTTTAGCCTTGAATTAGCCAGACTTTATGCTTACCTTTACCAGAAATCAGATCACAATTATTTGATTGTTCACGCATTAGACGGTTACGATGAAGTGTCCTTGACGGGTGATTTTAAAATAACTACCGCTCACAGTGAGCAAATACTGTCGCCGATTCACCTCGGTCTAACTACCCTTGCGCCTGCCCAACTCTCGGGTGGAGTCACCTTGGCCGATTCGGCCAAAATTTTCCTGAACGTACTGAATGACGAAGCTACTCCTGCTCAAAAACAGGTGGTATTGGCCAATACTGCGTTGGCATTATACGCAGCCAATCCTTCGTTATCATTGACCGATGCCGTAGCTACGGCCAAAGAATCACTGGAAAGCAAACGTGCGTTGGCATGTTTTAAAAAACTAATCGAAGATTAATATGGGCGCATTGACTTTCAACGATTTAGACCCCAAAGGTACGTATACCTACGCTGATTACTTGAAATGGACTTTTGAGGAGCGACTTGAGCTTATCAAAGGTAAAATTTTCAATATGTCGCCTGCGCCCGCCAGAAGGCATCAAAAGATTTCAGGAAAGTTATCCTTAACTATTGGAAATTACCTTGAGGGTAAAACCTGTGAAATGTACACGGCTCCTTTTGATGTACGTTTAACTCCGCTCAAAGGCAATAAACGAAAAGACAATCAGATTTATACGGTAGTACAGCCGGATATATGTGTCATTTGTGACATAGACAAACTCGACGATCGAGGTTGCATCGGTGCTCCAGATTTGATTATTGAGATTTTATCGCCCGGTAATACAAAAAAAGAGATGAGCGATAAATTTCAGGTATATGAAGAGAACGGTGTCAGAGAATATTGGTTGGTAGAACCCAACGACAATGTCATCATTGTTTATGTACTCAACGATGAAGGTAATTATATTGGTTTAAGACCCTATACCGAAGACGACGTGATTACATCAAGCGTACTTCAGGGACTTGAAATATCTGTCAGTAAAATTTTTGAACCCTAATGAACATTCTCGACAAAATAATAGCCCACAAACGGACCGAAGTAGCCGAGGCGAAATCAAAAATCAGTATTGCTCAACTTGAAAAATCAGCACTCTTCGGCAATTCTACTTTTTCACTCAAAAGCGCTCTGCAAACCGAAGGAGCTTCGGGAATCATTTCTGAATTCAAACGCAAATCTCCTTCCAAAGGCATTATCAATGCCTCGGTACAACCCGAAATTGTGACCAAGGGGTATGTAGATGCAGGCGCCAACGGTCTTTCGGTATTGACTGATACTGAATTTTTTGGCGGCAATTTCGAAGACTTTGGAAAGGCCCGAATTGCCAATCCAACCACGCCCATGCTTCGCAAAGATTTCATGATTGATGAATATCAGCTTTGGGAAGCCAAAGCCATTGGAGCAGATGTGATTTTACTCATTGCTGCCTGCCTTTTGCCTGCCGAAATTCGCTATTTAGGACAAAAAGCCCATGATTTGGGGTTAGAAGTACTGCTCGAAGTGCACGACCGTGAAGAATTGGAGCAGAGTGTTTGCGAATACGTAGATATGATAGGAGTCAATAATCGTAATTTAAAAACGTTTGTTACTTCCATTGAAACTTCTTTGGAATTGGCGCAACTTATTCCCGACAATTTCGTCAAAATATCAGAAAGCGGTCTTAAAAATGCCGAAACCATTCAACAATTACGTGCAGCGGGTTATCAGGGTTTTTTGATTGGAGAATCATTTATGAAAACCTCAAATCCTGCGGCCGCCTTAGAAGAGTTGATAAGCGAACTGAAACCCAAAATTCAATTAACTGAATAATAAATTAACCCTTAACAGTGCTCCGGCACTTGCCCCACTATGATGAAGATTAAAGTTTGCGGAATGCGTGACAAGGCAAATTTAGCCGAATTGATTGAATTGAAACCCGATTTTATCGGCTTCATTTTTTACGACAAATCTCCCCGTTATGTAGGAGACCTCCTCGATGAGAAGCTTGTCCGAAGTATCTCAAAACCAATTAAGAAAGTAGGTGTCTTTGTCAACTCAAACCCAGACTATATTCTTCGGATTGCCAAAAAATATGATTTGCAATATGTGCAACTCCACGGACATGAAACACCCGACTTTTGCCGCAATCTCAAAAGCCGTGGGGTAAATGTGATTAAGGCGTTTTCGATTGACGAATCCTTTAATTTCGCAAGCCTTAACAACTACAAACCTCATTGCGATTATTTCCTTTTTGACGCCAAAGGCTCTGACCCCGGCGGAAATGGAATAGCCTTCGACTGGGACATTCTCAAACGCTACCAAGATAGAGAAAAGCCGTTTTTCCTGAGCGGAGGGCTTTCATTAGAAAATATTGCGCAAGTCAAAGAACTTGGGATAAAGATTTACGGGTTGGATGTAAATAGCAAATTTGAAATAGCACCCGCCGTCAAAGACATCGAAAAACTTCGGCAATTGATTGACATTGTTCGCCCTGCCGAAGAAGAAGTGGAAGTATAAATAGGCCATAAAAAGTATAAGCCATGATGCTGAAAAAATTCATACGGACTGTCCTCATTTTAATGATTGTCGGCGTAAACATCGGATGCGACCAAGTTTCTAAAAACATAGTCCGTAAAAATGTGTATTTCTACGACAACATCCAACTTCTTGGTAAACACCTGACTTTGACCAAAGTAGAAAATTCGGGAGCTTTTTTGAGCTTGGGTGCGACCCTGCCTGATTTTGCTAAAACCCTGTTTTTATTGACACTTCCAGTCATCGCGCTTATTTTGGGATTGGTATTTCTATTATTTAAATCTGATTTGTCAAATCAAAAACTCGTCGGATTGTGTTTTATTATTGGAGGGGGCATTGGCAATCTTTTTGACCGATGGCAATACGGGTCAGTGACTGATTTTTTGCATATCCAAGTGGGTATATTTCAAACAGGTATTTTCAACTTAGCCGACGTATCCATTATAGTTGGAGCGTTCATTATTCTGAGCGGTTCGTTGATTCAGCGCAAAGCCCTCTCTTAACTAAAAAATTCAGCACTTATCTTAGCTATAAAAGTAATGACAACCACATTAGTAAATTCTCCCTTTCAAGTCAGCGAACGAGGCTATTATGGTCAGTTTGGCGGAGCTTTTATTCCCGAAATGCTGTACCCCAACGTAGAAGAACTCCGCGAAAATTACCTGAAAATTATGGCACAACCCGATTTTCAGGAAGAGTTTCAGGGATTACTCCGTGACTATGTCGGGCGGCCTACTCCGTTGTATCTGGCCAAACGACTTTCGGAAAAATACAATACCACCATTTATCTCAAACGCGAAGACCTTTGTCATACAGGTGCGCATAAAATCAATAATACCATTGGGCAAATTTTGTTGGCTCAACGTCTCGGTAAACAAAAAATCGTAGCAGAAACAGGTGCCGGGCAACATGGGGTAGCCACCGCAACAGTATGTGCTCTAATGGGAATGGAGTGTATCGTGTACATGGGCGAGATTGACATCCAACGCCAAGCGCCCAACGTGGCTCGTATGCGAATGCTCGGCGCAGAAGTTCGTCCCGCCATGAGCGGCTCCCAAACCCTCAAAGACGCGACCAACGAGGCAATGCGTCACTGGATCAATAACCCTGCCGACACTCACTACATCATCGGTTCGGTCGTAGGGCCTCACCCCTATCCTGACATGGTGGCACGCTTTCAGTCGGTTATATCCGAAGAAATCAAAAAGCAATTGTTCGAAAAAACGGGTTCTGAACTTCCAGATTACGTCATTGCGTGCGTAGGAGGAGGTTCCAATGCCGCAGGAGCGTTTTATCATTTCTTAGATGACGAATCGGTAAAACTCATTGCCGCCGAAGCAGGCGGACACGGCATTGATTCAGGTTTATCGGCCGCCACTACATTTTTAGGCAAAATCGGTGTTTTACACGGCAGCAAAAGCATTTTGATGCAAACCGAAGACGGACAAGTGGTTGAACCTCACTCCATTTCAGCAGGCTTGGACTATCCGGGTATAGGTCCGCTTCACGCGCATTTGCACGACAGCCGCCGCGCCCAATTTTACGCCATCACCGACGATGAATCCATCGTGTCGTCCATGGAATTGGCCAAACTCGAAGGCATCATTTCTGCCCTCGAAAGTGCTCACGCCTTAGCTGTATTGCCTTATCTCAAAGCAGCTCCTAACGAAACCGTCGTTATCAACCTCTCGGGACGTGGTGATAAGGATTTGGCGACATATATGAAGTATTTGTAACATATAGAAAGGGTAGCAGTTATGCGATTATATCGGGTTTCTTCTACCCTTTTCCTCCTCTCCATAGCAGCCTTCACGCTACTGATGCTTACGAAGGTGATTCCCTACCTGAGTTTTGAGTCTGAAATTGATTTCTTGACTACTAAAACCGACCGAGTACTCACCCGCAATGATTTTCAGGCAGCATTTTACGTACATATCCTGAGTAGCTGGTGGGTCATGTGCATTGGTATATTTCAATTTGTTCCGGCTTTAGTAAAAAAATATCCCCAACTGCATCGAACCCTCGGAAAAGTTTACGTATTTTCGATACTGATTTTAGCGGCTCCGTCGGGGTTGGTTTTGGCTTGGTATGCCAATGGCGGATTACCTGCCAAAGTTGGTTTTTCGTTGCAATGTGTTGTTTGGTGGTTATGTACGTGGGTAGCTTGGCGCGAAATAACTCGGCAACAATGGCAACAACACGTGGAGTGGATGATGCGGAGCTACGGTGTTACGCTGGCAGCTTTGAGCCTGCGCGTAGGGAGTTACGGAATGGTTTATTTATTTCATACCAAGCCCATTGAGACCTACCTGACCGTTACGTGGCTGTCTTGGGTAGGGAATTAATCATAGTAGAAGTATTGATTTACAACAATTTAGCAAAAAATCTACTTAAATACATTCGTTAATTTTCTCATTGATGAAAAACGCTTTTTGCCTTATTCTGATTGCTTTATTCGGTTATGGTTGTACCCGTAAAGCCAATGAAAGTTCAAAGCCTACCGCTATTCCTGTCAAATTGATTACCCACAAAGAAGCGGCGGATTCTTTACGAAAAGATACGACTGTTCCACTCAAACCCCTTCGTATTTCTGACTTGTCAACCGAAAAAACAACCGCTTTTTTTGCCAATCACAATCTAACGGCTTTGTTTTTTGACTCTACCCTGGAAGGAGGATATGCCAATCGCTTTGACGGTTTTTACGGTACAGATTTTTACCGAATCGAATTTTTTTACTCGGATATTCACCGAGATTCTTTGCAACCCAATGTGTATCACGTCAAAGGAAAAAATCGTTTCAAAAAAACAATTACACCCTTTGAAGGAACCATAACCTTTAGTAAGTTGGCTACGTTTACGGATCCCAACCTCAACGAAGAGCATTACGACCACGACGAATTTGAGCTAAAACAAGCCTATACTACGGAAGCAATTTTTGAATTTCGTGAAAATCAGGCCGCCAAAGGTTCGGGTATATTCAGTGGAAAGATGTTCATGGACTTTTTTGAACGTAAAGACGGGAACATTGAACTTTGGTATTTTTCACCCAACGCACCTGCTCAGGCCGGTGGATTCAAATTTGAAGGAAATTGGGTTAATTATAAAAAGACATTGAATAAGCCCGTCGTTTGGGCAAAAGATCTGTTTATGTTTGCCAATAATATCCTGACAGACTTTTCAATTGGAGAACGTTTTATCAATAGTTTGCAATGATTTAAGCGGCGATAGTGCCGAAAATATATAGCTCTTTGACTTTTGGATTATTTTTATGCGTGTTAGGGTCAATAGCAAACACGTCAAAAAATCTATCAAGCAATAATTTGT
>Ga0247844_1004629_pt1 | contig 18440 bp, 13 predicted proteins | sample LaCtaG_FD_192421 | JGI IMG/M metagenome (GOLD analysis project Ga0247844, IMG submission 192421) | Freshwater microbial communities from meromictic Lake La Cruz, Castile-La Mancha, Spain - LaCruzMarch201714.5m_1 | ecosystem: Environmental > Aquatic > Freshwater > Lake | place: Spain: Castile-La... | reverse complement strand
GGGAGTTTGGCATCGCCGAGGGAAACGATGACGCGCTGACGAGGCAAACCATCACTATTGCGATAGGATTGAACGAGTTGAACGAGCTGAGAGCCCTTTATGGATTTAGTCCTAAAATACATGAGCGCAATGAGTAACGAAGAAAAGAAGCAAAGTCAAGAAGAACATTATATTTCTAGGCACTACAAACGAGGCTAAAAAAACACATTCGTTGATTAACAACGATTTATAAAAGCCACGATTCGAAAAAAAGACAATTCTCGGCTATTTTCCGGAGGTGATTGAGAAACTTGGGTTCAGGAAAGGGACGCCGTGGTTTGGTATTTCAACGGGCATCTTCCGGTTTTCAGCCATCCGGTCGCTGACATCGCTTCGTTCCGATTTTTTACCTGCCAGCTCATAGCCAATGGCAACGCCTCGCAGAGCGAGATTTCACGGGCCTTCGGAGTGCCTCTGGTCAGCGTGAAGCGGGCCTGCAAGAAGTTGCGCGACGAGGGGGCGGCAGGATTTTTTCGCTCACCTGTGCCCCGGCAAGGTCACAAGCTCACGGAGCAACGCCTTCAGAAAGTCCAAAACCGGCTCGACGTGGGAATGGAAGTTCCAGCCATCGGCGCGGAACTTGGCGTGCGGCCCAACACGATTCACAAAGCCATCCGCGCCGGGCGGCTCAAAAAAAACGCAAACAATCACCCATCCCAACGGAGAAAAAAACACACTCCAACTCGCCGAAAGCGGCACTCGGTTGACCAACGGCCTCTGGGTTCGTGAAATCCGAGCCCTCACTTGGAGCAGCATCTCTATGAGCGCCGGGGTCGTTACCCACCAGCAGTCAGCGCCAACCGAGCCAGCAGGAGTCAAAAAGCATTCAACTTTGGGAATGAATGCCCGCTTGCGATCAGCCGCCAAATCCCTAATGGAATCCAACCTGCATTCCCCGTGAAAAAAATGTTTGGGAACTTCCATCCGTTGGAATTAAGGACGACCACTCTCGAACTCGTCCCCGAGAGAGCAATCAAACGGCCCCAAAAAAATGGTTGAGCGCGGTTGACTCGATAAATAAACCGCGCCTCCGCAAAAACACCTCAACGCGATCCGGCCCGTCATTTTTTTGGCCGATCGGCCATTTTTTTGCCGCGCGAGTGTTCGATATGGCGGCGGGGGGGATTCGGGCGTTTGTCGAGGCGCGGTGGAGATGAGAAAGTGGCCAGCCGGCCGGCTCTACGATGTCGCTGGAGAAGCCGATGGAATAGGCTGGGTTTATGGCGCCCACATCAAGGCACCCAGCCTGCCCTCCTGGCAATGCTCCATGCCCCAAGCGCGGCCCTCAAGCGCGTCAGAAACTGACATGCGTGCTTTCCTCTTCCACCTTTCACCCAACCAATCCAATCCCTAATGAAATCCAACCTGCATTCCCCGTGAAAAAAATGTTTGGGAACTTCCATCCGTTGGAATTCAGGACGGCCACCTAACTCGTCCCCGAGGGAACAATCAAACGGCCCAAAAAAAATGGTTGAGCGCGGTTGACTCGATAAATAAACCGCGCCTCCGCAAAAAACACCTCCACGCGATCCGGCCCGTCATTTTTTTGGCCGATCGGCCATTTTTTTGCCGCGCGAGTGTTCGATATGGCGGCGGGGGGGATTCGGGCGTTTGCCGAGGCGCGGTGGAGATGAGAAAGTGGCCGGCCGGCTCTATGATGTCGCTGGAGAAGCCGATGGAATAGGCTGGGTTTATAGCGCCCACATCAAGGCACCCAGCCTGCTCTCCTGGCAACGGTCCATGCCCCCAAGCGCCGCCCCCAAGCGCCGCCCCCAAGCGCCGCCCCCAAGCGCGTCAGAAACTGACATGCGCGATTTCCTCTTCCACCTTTCACCCACCCAATCCAAAAGCCCAGTGGTTCATCCCGGGACGTCGGATCCTGCCTGGCACCCGCATCCGGCGCGTCCCCGCCAGCGCTGTTTTTGTCATCCCGCCCGATCCCGCGCGGGTCGGCACATTATGCCTTTTTCAGGTGAGACGGCTCTGCCCGTGTTCGGCAGAAGGAAATTTCACGGCTTGCTAAGAAGAGGATTTTTTCACAGGGTCATGGCGTTGTTCGCATCGAAAACCCGACGCGACTCCGTTCTATCCACTCACTGAATGAACACCTCTGTTCCCGCTCGTGCAAACGAGTCGCTGATCGACGAACTGCACCAACGCTGGCTGCACGACAATCACTCCGTATCCGAAGACTGGGCTGCATTTTTCGAGGGCTTTGAGTTAGGCCTCGCTAGGAGCCGCAAACTCGAGGCGGCCGACACCTCGGGTGCCAACTCCTCCCCGCTGCAGGCCCGCATTGACGCGCTCGTGGAAGCCTACCGCACGATCGGCCACACCACAGCGCACCTCAATCCCCTGTCTTCGACCAAGCCCTCGAACCCCCTCCTTCACCTCTCGGAGTTCGCGCTCGGGGAGACCGACCTGAATGCGATTGTGACATCCCGGCATTTCCAGAAGGGGCGCGCAATGCCACTTCGCGAGATGATCGCAGGACTCGAGGCGACTTACTGCGAGACGCTCGGCGTTGAATTCACCCACATTCAAACCCCGGAAATCCGGGAGTGGGTTGCCGAGCGGATGGAAAACCGCCGCCGCACGGATCGGAACAGCCCGGTCGTCCACCGGGATCTTCTCGAGGACCTCTACACGGCCGAGACATTCGAGTCCTTCATCCACACGAAATATATCGGTCAAAAACGCTTTTCCTTGGAAGGTGGCGAGGCCCTCATGATCACGCTGAACACGGTTCTGGAGAACTGTGCCTCGTCCGGAGTGCATGAGATCGTAATGGGGATGGCCCATCGCGGACGGTTGAACGTGCTTGCGAACTTTCTGAACAAGCCGCTGGACGTGATTTTCAACGAGTTTCAGGACAACTACAACCCCGAGTTGGTCGGGGGCAACGGAGATGTGAAATACCACCTCGGTTTTCAGACCACCCGCGAACTCCCGTGCGGCCACAAGGTCGAGATTCGCATGGCGGCGAATCCCAGCCACCTCGAGGCGGTGGATCCTGTGGTCGAGGGTAAGGCCCGCGCGCGTCAGCGTGTGCTCAACGACACGGTCGAACGCAAGAAAGTCCTCCCGCTTCTGATCCACGGCGATGCAGCCTTCATCGGCCAAGGAGTCGTCGCAGAGGTCTTCAACATGTCCCAACTTCCCGGCTACAGCACGGGCGGCACCCTGCACATCGTGGTGAACAACCAGATCGGCTTCACAACACTTCCCTCCGATGCGCGCTCGACACTCTACTGCACGGATATCGCGAAAATGATCGAGGCGCCTATTTTTCATGTCAACGGCGAAGACCCCCTCACTGTGGTCGAGGTGGCCCAGGCCGCTCTCGATTTTCGTCAGAAATTCGGACGCGATGTGGTGGTGGATATCTATTGCTATCGACGTCACGGCCACAACGAAACGGACGAGCCGAGCTTCACACAGCCCGACCTTTACAACATCATCAAGCGACACCCGCTGCTGAGCGCAAAGTTTGCGGCCCAAGCGGCGGAGCTTGGCACTGTGAGCCACGAGGAAGACGCGGGGATCAAGGCGCGGCAAATTGCCAAGCTCGAGGCCGCCCTCGAGGCCGTCAGCAAGCCGGGGGCTGCGAGCAAGAAACGGAGCGCCTTCGCCGGCTCCACAGCGATCCACCAGCCACCCTACTCCCACGAACCGGTGCACACAGCCATCTCGAAGAGCACGCTGGACAAAGTGGCCCAAGCGGTCACGAAGGCTCCGGAGGGGTTCCGCGTGGTGGGAAAAATTCAACGCACGGTTCTCGACCGCCGCTTGCAGGTCTGGAAGGACGGTGGCCCCTACGACTGGGGATTCGCAGAGGCTCTGGCATTTGGCTCACTCCTTGTGGAGGGCACCCCCGTGCGCCTCTCCGGCCAAGACAGTCGCCGAGGCACCTTCAGCCACCGCAACGCGGTCCTCTACGACGAGCAGACCCGCGAACACCACATTCCTCTTCAGAACATCTCTCCGGAACAGGAAACCTTCTGTGTTTACAACAGCCCGCTTTCCGAGTTCGCCGTGCTCGGGTTCGACTACGGCTACTCGATGGATTTCCCCTCGATGCTTTGCATCTGGGAAGCCCAGTTCGGCGATTTTGTCAACGGAGCGCAAGTCATCCTAGACCAGTTTATTTCGTGCGCCGAAGCCAAATGGGGCCGTCCCAGCTCGATCATCATGCTTCTCCCCCACGGCTTCGAGGGCCAGGGACCGGAACATTCCAGCGGACGCGTTGAACGTTTCCTGCAGCTCTGCGCCCAGGACAACCTCCAGGTCTGCAACCTCACCACGCCGTCGCAATATTTCCATGTGCTCCGCCGCCAAATCCACCGCGGATACCGGAAACCGCTCATCATCATGACGCCGAAAAGCCTCCTGCGCTCGGAGGAATCCACATCGCGCGTGGAGGATTTCACCAATTCCCGCTTCGAGGAGATCATCGACGACACCTCCCTCTCCGATCCAAAAAAAATCACCCGCCTGATTTTTTGCACGGGCAAAATTTACTACGACCTCCTGCGGGGTCGCGACAAGGCGAAGCAGAAATCGACCACCGCCATCGTGCGCATCGAACAGCTCTACCCACTCCACGAGGAGCGACTCGCCGCCATCACCGCCCGCTACCCCAACGTGAAAAAGTGCGTCTGGGCCCAGGAGGAGCCTGCGAACATGGGAGCGTGGACCTTCATCGCGCCCCATATCGCGACCGCCACCGGCTCGGCACCGCTCTACGTCGGCCGCCCGGAAAGCGCCAGCCCTGCCACAGGATCCTATGGCAGACACAACAAACAACAAACCAGCCTCATTGAACAGGCCTTCGAGGTCTGACACCTGTTTTACGCATGAACATAGAAGTTAAAATTCCGGCCGTCGGGGAGTCCATCACCTCGGGCATCCTTTCCATCTGGCACAAAAAAGACGGCGACCGCGTCACACGCGACGAGCTTCTCTTCACTCTCGAAACCGACAAGGTTTCCCAAGAAGTCACCGCCGCCGACTCCGGCATCCTCCACACCAAAGTGCCCGAGGGGCAGGAAGTAAAAATCGGCGAGATCGTCGCCGAGATCGAGCCCGTGGCGGCAGGAACGACAGCGGCAGAGGCCCCCGCACCCATGCCCGTCGAAAACACGGCGCCGGCACCCGTGTCCACACCTCCTCCACCAGCCCCGACCCTAGTTCCAACGCCCACGCTTCAAGTCCAACCCCCCTCCAACGAATCCCGCGCCACGCGTAAAAAACTCACACCACTCCGACGCAAGATCGCCGCACAGCTTGTGATGGCCCAGCAGACGGCCGCCATCCTCACGACTTTCAACGAGTGCGACATGAGTGCCGTGATGGCGCTCCGCAAGGAACTCCAGGAGCAGTTCACCAAAAAACACGGAGCCAAACTCGGCTTCATGAGCTTTTTCATCAAAGCCGTCGTCGACGCACTCCAGGCCATTCCCGCCATCAACTCCCGCATCGACGGCGAGGATTTGATTTTAAACAACTCCTACGATATCGGGGTCGCCGTTGGCACCGACCGCGGCCTTGTCGTCCCCGTGCTCCGCAACTGCGACACTCTCGGCTTCGCCGACATCGAAAAAAACCTCGTGGGTTTCGCAACGAAAGCCCGCGAGGGCCGAATCTCGCTCTCCGACCTGAGCGGGGGCGTTTTCTCCATCAGCAACGGCGGCGTTTACGGATCCCTGCTCAGCACGCCGATCCTGAATCCCCCGCAATCCGGCATCCTTGGCATGCACAAAATCCAGGACCGTGCGGTCGTCGTGAATGGTCAAGTCGTCGTCCGCCCGATGATGTATCTCGCACTCAGCTACGACCACCGGGTTGTCGATGGCAAGGAAGCCGTGACCTTTCTCATCCGCATCAAGGATTGTATCGAAAACCCAGCACGCCTTCTCCTCAACGCCTGACCCGCCAATCCAGCGTCGGGGCGGAAAAACACTTTTGCCTTCCTCGGTCCGCTGTGCGTTTATTCTGCCGATGTCCAAGCATGAAATTCAGAGCACCCCGCAAGACCGCGTAAAATACCGGGAATACAAAATCATCCTCCAACCGGGCCACTTCCACAGCGCCCAGGCTTTTGTGGATTTCTGGCAGGTGGTGCGCACCACGGCGAAGAAGTTCGATGTGAAAGTGGTGGAGGCCGAAAACGCCTTCGAGAGCAACGTGCGCGAGGTCCTATTCTACGATACGACGAATTTCGACCTTTATAAAAACCATTTCATTCTTCGCTTGCGCACGCATTACAAGGGCGGGTGGCCGGCAGGGATTCCCGAACTGACTTTCAAATACCGGCATCCCGACTTTATTGCGGCGGCGGCGATGGATGTCCGCCCGGCGAGTGCCGGAGGCATTGCGCGCATCAAGTTCAAGGAGGAATTGTTGCCACTCAAGGAGACCCTAGGCGGCACGCGGTCGATTTTTTCCCACAACTGCGTTCTCGCTAAACCGCGCGAGGGCTTGGAGGTCGCTGTGAGAGACCTCGCAAACTCGTTCCCCGCGATCCAGAAAACCATCTCGAGCCACGAATCCCCGCTCCAACTCGTGAACGACATGGCGGTTGAGGAGGTTCAAGTGAATGTAGGGGAACTCCACTTCGGTGGCGGCTTCAACGGAAAAACCACGATTGCGGTCTGGCGCACGCGCAAATACGAGACCGCCTTCTGCGGGGAATTTGCCTTCCAGTGCCGGTTCGACAGCGAGGATGACATCCACAAATCAAGCCTCAAACGCGCCGAGGACTTTTATAAGACCCTGCAACTCGACGCGCAGGAGTGGGTCTCTCTCGGCACAACAAAAACGGCGCTTGTTTACAAACTCGGTGCCGCGCCGGGGACAGCCCGCGATGAGTGACGCCCCCTCTCCCGCCGCCATCTTCCTCGCCTTCGCACGCATCGGCATCACCAGCTTCGGCGGTGGCCTTGTAGCCTATCTGCGCGATGCTCTGGTGGATGAAAAAAAATGGATGGACCACGACGAGTTCCTCGCCGCCCTGGAAATCGGACAAACCCTGCCGGGCCTGAACTCCGTCAATGTCGCCATCATTGCTGGCCGCAAGCTGAACGGACCGGCGGGATCCATCGCGGCCGCCTCCGGACTCATCCTGCCGGGAGTCGCCGCCCTCCTCGTTTTGGGAATTCTGTATGACCGTTTCCGGCACGATCCGGACGTCACAGCCGCGCTCTCAGGAATCGCCGCAGCCGCTGTGGGCCTCCTTTTGCAGGTGACACTCAAGATCGGAGCCAAGCAGTTTCTCAACATACGAGACCTCTTTTTCGTCATCTCCACCTTTCTCCTTGTGGCGCTCTACCATGTCTCTTTGCCGGTGGTGCTGTTTCTTGTGGCTCCGTTGGCAATCATCCTCTGCCGCCCCGCGCGAACGAAGGACCAGCAATGAGCGACCTAGTCAAACTGCTTAACGTTTTTTGCCTTCTCTCGCTTCTCGCCGTAGGCGGCGGCAGCGCGGTATTGCCACAGATGGAACACGAGACCGTGGCGCTGCACCACTGGATCACAGGGAATCAGTTCGCCACAATCTACAGTTTGGGCCAGATGGCCCCCGGGCCGAACATGTCCATGGTGGCGTTGATCGGTTGGCAGGTGGCAGGGGTCGCCGGCCTGCTCATTGCCCTCGTTGCCTTCTACCTCCCCTCAAGCTTCCTGACCTACGGTTGCAGCTATGCGTGGGATTTTTTCAAGGACAACCCGTGGCGCGATGCCGTTCAGCGCGGCATGGCCCCCATCACCATCGGACTCATGCTGGCCGGTGTGCACGCAGTTGGAAAAACGGCATCCATCAATCCCGATCACAGCCTCCACTTCAACACGATCACCACACTCATCGGCCTCGCCGTAACAGGCATCCTCTTCGCCAAGAGAATCAACCCCGCCCTGCTGATGCTCGTAGGCGGGGGGGTGGGTTGGTTTTTCCTGAGAGGCATCTGAGCGAACACACACCCCGGGGGCTACATTTTGTTGTCCCTGCAGCGCCAGCGAATCGTCTTTTCCAACTCGACAACCACAAAGGAAAGGAAGGCCACCAGGAGGATGATGCCCCATGTCCGCCAGCCTAATGGCGTGGTCTGGAAAAGATGATTCATAAACGGGGCGTAGGTGAAAACCAACTGCGCTGCGATCATTGCGACCGCTCCCGCGATGGCTGGACGATTCGAAAAAATCCCGAGCTTGAAAACCGACCGGTCCAACGAGCGGCAGTTGAAGAGATAGAACGTCTCCACAAGCACAATGAGATTCACCACGGCTGTCCGCGCCTCGGCAAGAGTCTCCCCCTCGAGGTTCATCTCGTAAAAAAAGACCGCAAGCCCGCCTCCAACGATGAAGGTGGAGACCATGATAGTCCGAGCAACCAGCGGCCAGTCGAGCAGCGCTGTAGAAGGGGCCCGCGGCTTGCGTCCCATGAGGTCGCGCTCCTTGGGCTCAAAAACCAGCATCAATCCCAGCAAGACCGCGGTCGCCATATTCACCCAGAGCAACTGCACTGGCACTACCGGCAGCGTAAGGCCAAGGAGGATCGCAACCAGCACAATGCCTCCCTCTCCAAGGTTCGTGGGCAGCGTCCAGACGATGAACTTGCGCAGATTGTCAAAAACCCCTCGCCCCTCTTCCACTGCCGCCGCGATCGAGGCGAAATTGTCATCCGTGAGAATCATGTCGGCCGCTCCCTTGGCCACATCAGTCCCTGCGATTCCCATCGCGATACCAATGTCAGCCTGCTTGAGCGCCGGAGCATCGTTCACTCCATCGCCCGTCATCGCGACAACATGCCCGCTTTTCTGCAACGCCTGCACGAGTCGGAGCTTTTGCTCCGGGGCGACACGGGCGAAAACTTGGATTCCCTCAACAAGAGCGGGAAGGTCTTCGACCGGCACATCCTCCAACTCCCGCCCCGTCACCACGCGCAGATTGCCGCCGGCGCAGGCCAAGCCAATCCGCTCCGCGATGACCCTCGCCGTGACCGCATGGTCGCCGGTTATCATTTTTACAAGAATTCCAGCGCGGCGGCACTCGAGCACCGCGTGGATCGCCTCCGGGCGCGGGGGATCGATCATCCCCTGGAGTCCAAGAAAAGTGAGCCCCTCCATCACATGGTGGTGCCCAAACTCTCCGCCGTTGACATCCAGATGCCGCCGCGTCATGGCCAGCACCCGGAGGCCGGAGAGGGCCATTTCATCGACCATCGCGCGAATCTTGGCGCCATCGAGCGCGACCACCCCTCCCCCCGCATCCAGCATGTCCACACAGCGATCAAGAAGCCGCTCAACCGCGCCCACCTTGTAAATCACACCGCCTTCGCTGCGCTGGTGCAATGTCGCACGGAACATGTGCCGGGAGTCGAAGGGGATCATCCCGACGCGAGGGGTGTTCTCGTGAAGGGCGTCCGAAAGAAGCCCGCCTTTCGCACCGCAGACGAGCAAGGCGGCCTCGGTTGGGTCGCCCTCCACCGACCATTCCCCGTCGCCGCCGACCACCAGTTGCGCCTCGTTGCAAAGCACGCCGGCGACAAGGCACTCCCGCAGCGCCGCCAGCCGATGGGCATCCACTCGGGAACCCGCTTGTTGGATTTCCCCCAGCGGGTCGTGGCAACCGCCCGTGACATCGAAACTTTCCCCGCCCGCAAAAATGCGCTGCACGGTCATCCGATTCTCCGTGAGCGTCCCCGTTTTATCCGAGCAAATGACCGTCGTGCTCCCCAATGTCTCCACAGCGGGAAGCTGTCGGATGATCGCTCGGCGCTTCGCCATGCGACTCACGCCGATTGCGAGCAGGATGGTCACGGCGGCGGGAAGCCCCTCCGGAATCGCACCCACGGCAAGCGCAACGGCGGCCATGAACATTTGAATCGCTGGTTCGCCGCGTAGGATTCCCACGGTGAATGTGAGCACGGCAAGTCCCAGAATCACGTAGAGAAGCACTCCGCTGAACGCTTTGATTTTCCTCGTCAGCGGCGTGTCGATTGGCACCGTCTCGGAAATAAGCATGGCGATCCGGCCCGTCTCGGTCTCATCTCCCGTGCCCCACACGATGCCCGCCCCGATGCCTGCTGTGACCAGCGTTCCGGCATAGGCATTGCATTTGCGGTCCGCAAGGACGGAATCCTCCTCCACGGAATCCGCATCCTTGGAAACGGGCAGCGATTCTCCCGTGAGCGCGGATTCGTCGATGTGCAGGCTCTGCTGCTCAAACAATCGCAAATCCGCCGGCACACGATCCCCCGCCTCCAACAGCACAACATCTCCGGGCACAAGATCCTCCGATTCCACACGCAGACGCTTCCCTCCGCGCCGCACGGTTGCACGTGTCTTGATCATGCGGCTGAGCGCCTCGATGGAACGCTCCGCCTTGGATTCCTGAATGTAACCGATCAGCGCATTGAGCACCACAACGCCGGCAATAACGGTGGAGTCCACCCATTCCTGAAGAAGTCCGGTGATCACCGAAGCAGCCAAGAGGGCATAAACCAAGGGCTGGTGGAACTGCTTGAGAAACTTGAGCCATGGGGGAGTCCCAGGAGGAGCGGTGACGACATTCCGACCGTGTTTTTCCAAACGCCTGAGCACTTCGTCGGCGGCGAGGCCCCGGTCGACCTGAACTTCAAGAGCGCGGGCGACCTCGTCCGAATCGATGTGGTGCCATGCCAACGGACGCCCGGTCGAGGCGCGCGGTGGACGGCCATTTCCTGTGGTTCCCTCATGCATACAAATGAAAATCGTCCCATCCCCTCAAGTCCGCAAGGCAAGACGCCCCCCCCCGCGGCCCCCCCCATCGATGCCTGTAAGCTTGCCAGCAGGCGGAGTTGGCTTTAGCCGAATGGTTCTCCATGGAGCAAACCGTCTTCGAATTCATTAATGCCAACCTGAGGCATCCCACGCTGGATGTGCTCATGGCGACGCTGTCGAGTTGGGCGGTGTGGTGGCCGCTGGTGATCTTGGCAGCGGTTCTGATTTTGATCTTCGGGGGGTTCCATGCCCGGGCGATGTTGCTGGCGGCGGCACTTGCCGTGGGCGTGAATGACGGTCTTGTCTGCCGCAACCTCAAGGCCGCTGTGCAGCGTCCCAGGCCGCATGAGGTGCTCAGCGGCATCCGCACGATCGATCTCAAAAAGGCCACCCCCCGGATGCTGGCTGTGGCATTGCCTCTGCGGGTCAAGGTTTCCGCCGTCGGGGAACCTGCGACCAAGGGAAAATCCTTCCCGTCAGCCCACGCTGCAAATTGTTTTGCGATGGCCACCGTGTGTTTTCTTTTTTTCCGGAGGTGGGGCTGGGTTGCCTTTGTTCCGGCGGGGATGGTAGCGTTCAGCAGAATGTATGTCGGAGTCCACTGGCCCGGGGATGTGCTCGCAGGCAGCCTGATCGGCATTGCCTGCGGGGCGGTCGTGTCGTATTTGATGAGAGCCCTGTGGACCCGCTTCGGCCGACGCACCGCGCCGAGTCTGCATGCCGACCACCCGAACTTGCTCAGGCCATGAAGACACGCGGGGTGTTGATTTTCCTTTCTCTTTTGACCCTGGGGCGCGGGGTGTGGCTGTCCGTGCAAGGGGTGTCGCCACAGGAGGCCTATTTCTGGATGTGTGGCGAGAGGTTGGCGGCGGCATTTTTCGATGGCCCTCCGGGAACCGCCTTTTTGGTGGGGGCACTTGGATTGGGCGCCGGCGATTCCATGGAATGGCTGCGTCTTGCATGGCCGGTTTTTGGGTTCATTGCGGCGTGGCTCGCATGGCTTCTGGCGCGCACGCTTTATGATGATCTGGTGGCGGCTTGGACAGTTGTCACTCTCAACGCATTGCCTGTTTTCAATGAACACTGCGTCACAGTTGGCCCGGCCATTCCCGCACTGGCACTGGTTCTTGCAGGCACCTTGGCGGCGTATTCCGCCATCGAGGGGCGACGGAAGGACTGGGTGCTGGCGGCGGCCCTTTTTGCGCTCGCAACGCTATTCCGCTACGAAGCTGTGCTGGTGCCTTTCGGACTCTGTATCGCTGTGGTGGCAACGCTCAAAAACCGCGTGCGTCCCGACCCTCTTGCCCTCGCGGCCCTTATTCTCATTCCCGCTGCGGTCCTCTGGCCCTCGATGGTGTGGAATGCCGAGTGGAACTGGATCGCGATTGCGGGCGGCACATTTCAAACGTGGTGGCGCCCGCAACCAGGCGGCTGGGCCTCCGATGTGGTGGAGTATTTCAGGGAGTTCTCGTTTGGTGCCGGACTGTTGCTGGCGGGTTCTGTGGCAGGCTTGGCGCGGGCAGCATTCCGGCCTGGCCGCCATCGCTTTCTTCTTGCTGTTGGTGGCCCGACCGCCTTCTGGGCCATCTATCAATTTCTGATCGGCCGGAACTTTTCAGACGCGGCCTGGTTCGCCCTCGTTCCACTTTTGATTTTCCTCTCCGTTGCCGGAATGCATTGGCGCTGGATGCCGCTCGCGGGTTCGGTGGTGGTGGTGATTGCAAGTGTTTCCACCGGGCTGATCCTGCGCGAGGAGGGGCTGATGCGCGGCGTCTGGTCGGCCCTCGCAGGGGAAATGCACGCAGCCACGCGCGAGATGCCGGCCAGCGAGGAGAGCGGCTTTCTCATCGCAGAGACTGCCGAGCAAGCTGCCGTGCTAGCGGTTTATTTCAAGGCAACAGGACAGTCGAAATACCCTCCCGTCTTTGTCCCCGAGTCGCCCGCGCTCACAAGCCAGTTCGGCATCTGGCCCTCATATGCCGACTTTATCGAGAGTGACAAGGTGCCAGATGAGTTTTTCACCGAGCAGCAGGGTCACAACCCCTTCATCGGCCGCAACGCACTTTACATGGGAGCCGATCTCCCCCAGACAATCAAAGGTGCCTTTGCAGAGGTGCACCCTCTCCGCAAAGTCCTCCTCCCCGCAGGCGGCGAGGTTCTGATTTTTCTGTGTCTGAATTATCAGACTCTTCCTCTCTGAGGGAGCTTGGGGTTCCCCAAAGGGAGTAAAAATTCCAGTCTCTTTTTTCTTGGCACAGCTCGCATGCAGGAATAGGGATCGGTCTAGGTTTCGGATTCTAGGGCAACAAGGGCAAACTCAAACCAAGGAGGCTGTATGGCTGATCAATCTAAATTCCCCCCACTCGACGCTGCGCGTTTCCCACGCATGGCCGACAAAGAGCAACCCCTCACAGGTCGGGAGGCGAAAACAGAATCCCTGAGGTGTCTGTTTTGTTTTGACGCACCTTGCATCGCGGCCTGCCCGACCGGCATCGACATCCCTTCGTTCATACGGAAGATTTCCACCGGTAACGTTCCGGGTGCGGCAAAGACGATTCTCACCGCAAACATCCTCGGAGCAAGTTGTGCTCGCGTCTGTCCCACCGAAGTTCTCTGCGAGGGCGCATGCGTGGTTGGTCACGATTACGAACCCATCAACATTGGCCTCCTGCAGCGCCACGCGACTGACTACGTGATGGAGCGGGGCATCTCCGTCCTCGAACCGGCTCGATTTTCCACCGGCTTCAAAATCGCCATCGTCGGAGGCGGTCCCTCCGGCCTAGGTTGCGCCGCCGAACTCGCCAAATACGGCCACCATGCGACAGTTTTCGAGAAAGACGGCTATGCCGGCGGACTCAACACCTACGGCATCGCCTACTACAAAATGAAGCCCCAGGTAAGCCTACAGGAAATCGCCCTTGTGGAATCCCTCGGAGTCACAATAAAAACCGGGGTCACCATTGGAAAAGACATCCCCTCCGAGTCCCTGCTTGCGGACTTCAACGCCGTCTTTGTTGGCATCGGTCTCGGACGCGGAGTGCGACTCGGGATACCCGGCGAAGATGGCCCTGGCGTCCAAGAAGCCCTCGACTTCATTCGTGACATTCACGAACTCCCGCTGGCAGAAATTCCAGTCGGAAAAAACGTGATCGTCATCGGTGGAGGCAATACCGCCATCGATGCGGTGGACCAAGCCAAGCGCCTCGGCGCGCACACCGCCACCCTCGCCTACCGCCGCGGCGAGGCACAAATGACCGCCTACAAATTTGAACGGGAACTCGCCCGCACCGACGCCTGCAACATTCTTCTCAACGCCGCACCAATTGAAATCCTGCGCGATGCGGACGGAAACGTCGCCGGTCTCAAATTCGTTCGAACTCGCATTGCAAGTGACGGCAAAATAGCCGACATCCCCAACTCCGAATGGATCGAACCTTGCGATCAAATCCTGCTCGCCATAGGTCAAATCAAGCAGCAAAACCTGCTCCATAAACTCTTCCCCGATCTCGTGCTCGATGCGAAAGGTCGCGTCGAAGTCGATCCGCTCACAGGCGCGACGAGCCTCCCCATGGTTTTCTCCGGCGGAGATTGTGCCAACGGAGGCAAGGAAGTCGTCAATGCCGTCGGTGAGGGGAAAAAAGCGGCTCTCGCCATTCACCGCATGCTCACAGGCAAAAATCCCACTCTTCCCGTCCAGCATTCGCGCCATGGAGTCAACGGCCAACCCGCCGGCTCCGGCCTTCTCGCCCCAGTCCGAGTCTCGGAACGCTGACCCCTCTCAAACCCCAACCGGAAATCCGAACACCATGGCAGACCTCTCCATCGACCTTGCAGGCATTCACTCGCCCAACCCGTTCTGGCTCGCCTCCGGTCCCCCCACCAGCACCGCCTACCAAGCCCACCGCGCCTTCGAAGCCGGATGGGGCGGGTTCGTCTGGAAAACCATCGGCGATCCCATCGTCAACGTGTCCTCCCGCTACTCCGCGATGCACATTGGCAGCGCCCGTATCGTCGGCCTCAACAACATCGAACTCATCAGCGACCGCTCGATCGAAACCAACTTCCGCGAAATCGCCGAAGTCAAAAAACGCTGGCCACGCCATGCCGTCATCGCCTCACTCATGACCGATACCCGCGAGAAATGGCACGACCTCGTCAAACGCGGCGAGGACGCCGGCTCTGACGGCTTCGAGCTCAATTTCGGCTGCCCCCACGGAATGTGCGAACGAGGCATGGGCTCGGCTGTTGGTCAAAATCCCGACGTCGCCGAGAAAATCACCAGCTGGGTCATGGAGATCGCCACCAAACCGGTGATCGTGAAACTCACCCCCAACATCACCAATATCATCTTCGCCGCCCGCGCCGCCCGCCGAGCCGGAGCCAATGCGATCTCCCTCATCAATACGATCAACAGTATCACAAATGTGGACCTCGACCGGTTCGTGCCCGAACCCTATGTCGATGGCTATTCGACCCACGGCGGCTACTGCGGCCCGGCGGTCAAGCCCATCGCCCTCAACATGGTCCAAAGCTGCGCAGCGGATCCCGAATCCGGGCTCCCAATTTCCGGCATAGGCGGTATCAGCAACTGGCGCGATGCCGCCGAATTCCTAGCCCTCGGAGCCACAGGCGTTCAAGTCTGCACCGCCGTCATGCACCGCGGATTCCGCATCGTCGAAGACATGAACGAGGGGCTCAGCGCCTACCTCGACAGCAAGGGCATGCGCTCGGTCAAGGAACTCGTCGGCAAAGCCGTTCATTCCCTCCGCAAATGGGAAAACCTCAACCTCAACTTCAAACGTGTCGCCCGCATCGACTACGACCTCTGCATCGGCTGCAACCTCTGCCACATCGCTTGCGAGGACGGAGCCCACCAATGCATCGACCTCGTTAACCCCGACTCCAACGGAATCGGCTACGGACCCGGCCGCATGCCCCATAAAACCGTGCCCCAGATTCGCGAGGAAGACTGCGTTGGCTGCAATCTCTGCAGTATCGTCTGCCCGGTAGATGAGTGTATTGAAATGGTGGAAATTCCCACAGGCAAACAACCGATGTCCTGGAGCAATTACCAAGATCGCCTCGCCAATGGCCAGATGGCACCCCTCCCGGCCCACCCTTAGAAAAACCGCATCCCCATGAGCAACTCGCCTCAACTCCCCGCCACGGAACACCAACCCGCCCCCTACCATGGTCCTGACAAGGCCAGTCTCCTCGCCCGCCGCAAGCAGGTCCTCAACCAAGGCATCTTCACGCTCTACAAAGAGCCCCTCATGCTCGTGCAGGGCAAAATGCAATACGTCTGGGACGAAACCGGACGCCGCTACCTCGACTGCTTCGGCGGCATTTGCACCGTGAGCGTCGGCCATTGCCACCCCGAGGTGAACGCCGCCGTCGCCAAGCAAAACGAACTCATCCAGCATTGCCCGACCTGCTACCTCCACCCGACCGTGGTCGAATACGCGGAAAAGCTCGTCGCAACTCTCCCGAATCCGCTCACCCGCGTCTATTTCGTCAACTCCGGCTCCGAAGCCAACGATCTCGCCGTCCTCATGGCCCGCGTCGCCACCGGCAACTACGACATCATCTCGCTCCGCAACTGCTACCACGGCGGCAACGCCGTCGGCATGTCGCTCACCTCCCACCACACCTGGAAATACAACATCCCGCCGATGCCGGGCTTCCAGCACGCCCGCGCCCCACACCCGCTCCGCGGTGGCGTCGATTACGCCGATCCCCAAGCCGGTGAAAAATACGCCGCCGAGATCAAGGAAATCATCCGCTACGGCACCTCCGGCAAGGTCGCCGGCTTCATCGCCGAGCCGATCCAAGGCGTCGGCGGAGCCGTTCCCTATCCCAAAGACTACCTCGGCCGCGCCTACGAAATCGTCCGCGAGCACGGCGGCGTCTGCATCGCCGACGAAGTCCAGAGCGGCTTCGGCCGCACCGGTGAAAATTTCTGGGGCTTCCAAAACTACGGCGTCATCCCCGACATCGTCACCATGGCGAAAAGTATCGGCAACGGATTCCCCCTCGCCGCCGTCGTCACCACCGATGAAATCGCCGCCCACATGGCCGGCCGCATCCATTTCAACACCTTCGGCGGAGACCCCATCGCCATGGCCCAAGGCATGGCCACGCTCGACATCATGCTCCGCACGGACACCCAAGGGCATTGCAAAAAAATCGGCACCCGCATCCTCGCCGGCCTCGACACACTCGCCGCGAACGACCCCCGCATCGGCAATGTGCGCGGCATGGGCCTCATCCTCGGCATGGAATTCGTGAAGCCAGGCACCGTCGAACCCGACGGCCCCACCTGCGCCGACTTCTTCGAACGCTGCCGCCACCACGGCCTCCTCGTCGGCAAAGGCGGCCTGGACGGAAATGTCATCCGAATCAAACCCCCCATGTGCCTCACCGAACAAGACGCCGACTTCCTCCTCGCCGTCTTCGCCCAAGTCCTCGCCGAAACGAAAGGCTGAAAACCCGTGTTCCCCTGCCGATCAATCCAAATCCAACCACTCCCGGAGTCGATCCTCGAGCCGAGAGGCATCGACCACCGAAAGTCGTCCGACAACCTTTCTCACCAAACGGGCTTAAGCGGTTGTCAACTAGCCCTTGATCGCGCTCGGAACATCCAGGCCGCTCTCCCTTCAATCCTTGATTCGGATTTCGCCATTCCCGAGGTTGGAAGTGACAGCCACCAAAAACAAATCTCCAAACCTCGGGGCAAACCCGACGACTACGGCGGGACGCACTTTCGCGCTGCTCAAATCCTTGAAAGGAATCGGCAGAAGAACCACATCATTTTTCGAGCAATTCATTGTAAACATCATCCTGCGGATTGTCCCAAACCCTCATCAGTGCTTGTTCAGAGGCCTTCAGCCAATCTTGCTGCTCATCCGCGTCCGTCTTTTTCAAGCCGACGATCTGCTCCAAACAAAACAGCACCTCCTGATTCAAGGAACGCCGGTTCCTTTCCGCCCGCTTCCGCAGAGCCGAATGCAATTTTGCAGGAACATCCTTCAATGTCAGCGTCGCCATATTGCATCCGTAACGCATCCAAAATGGATGTCAATTCTCGCCCAGCCCTCCTGAAATGTAGCGCAGGCGTCCCGCCGCGATCGCCCCATTTCCGCCGGCAGGCGGCACCCCCGCCCCACAAACCCGCCCAAACTTAAAACTTAACCCTTAAAACTCCACCACCCATGTCCCGCATCATCAAAGCCGCCCTCATCCAAGCAGCAAGCACCCACGACGGAGCCGAGGACCCCAAGGTCATCCGCTCCGCCATGATCGACAAACACATCCGCATGATCGAGGACGCCGCCAAGAAAGGCGTCCAAGTCCTCTGCCTGCAGGAACTCTTCTACGGTCCCTATTTTTGCGCCGAGCAGGAAACACGCTGGTATTCCATCACCGAACAAATCCCCGATGGTCCCACCACGCAGCTCATGATGGAAACCGCCAAGCGCCTCGGCATGGTCATCGTCGTCCCTATTTACGAAGTGGACGGCACCGGCATTTACTACAACACCGCCTCGGTCATCGACGCCGACGGCACCTACCTCGGCAAATACCGCAAACACCACATCCCTCAATGCCAACCGGGCTTCTGGGAGAAATTCTACTTCCGTCCCG
>Ga0247844_1004628_pt1 | contig 18446 bp, 14 predicted proteins | sample LaCtaG_FD_192421 | JGI IMG/M metagenome (GOLD analysis project Ga0247844, IMG submission 192421) | Freshwater microbial communities from meromictic Lake La Cruz, Castile-La Mancha, Spain - LaCruzMarch201714.5m_1 | ecosystem: Environmental > Aquatic > Freshwater > Lake | place: Spain: Castile-La... | reverse complement strand
TCTCTTTTGAGCAACGAAGTTTACAACCCAGAATCAATTTCAAATCGTTCACATCCAAAAGCCTTTCTAAAAAATTGATTGTCAACAAATTAACCCAGATTCAAAATTCCTTAACCGGACACTACTGCTTTCTGCCGTGTATTAAAACACGCTTTGTTGCACTTCATTTAAGTAATCCATTTCTCGAACCGGAGCGTTGCCTTACGCTCCGGTTCTTTTATTTTTCGAGTTTCGCGCAGATGTTACGCAGAAAAACGCGTAGATGTTACACAGATGCTCGTTCCCAATATTTAATAACTTGGAAGGTTTGAGCGCTCGCTCCATTGCATGCCTTTGCTGACCGTTCACCCGCATATACCCCGCTTTCATCCAATCTTCTGTCCTTTGCGGCGACAATCCCGGATTTTTCGGATCGTTGTCGGTAGCTGGATTCCTGTTCCGGCTTTGCCCGCAGCCAGAATGTGGTTCTGGCCTACTTTTCACCAAACAGTTTGAACACTTAAAATGAAACGATTATTGCTGATCCTGCCAGCCATTGCCTTTACAATGCTGAGCCTTTTCGCCCAAGACCTCCCCAGCTACGATCCCAATTCAATTGATGTACCGTACAAAAAATTCGTGCTGCCCAATGGCCTGCGTCTGGTAGTCCACGAAGACCATAAGGCTCCCATCGTGGCCGTAAACGTATGGTACCACGTCGGCTCGAAGAATGAAAAGCCCGGAAAATCGGGGTTTGCACACCTGTTCGAGCACCTGATGTTCAATGGCTCGGAACACTACAACACCGATTATTTTCAGGCCCTGGAAGCCATCGGCGGCACCGACCTGAACGGTACCACCAACGAAGACCGCACCAATTATTTTCAAAATATCCCTGTTGGAGCCCTTGACCAGGTGCTTTGGCTCGAAAGTGATCGAATGGGCCACTTGCTCGGCGCCATTGACCAGGCCAAACTGGACGAGCAGCGCGGTGTAGTGCAAAACGAAAAGCGCCAGGGCGAAAACCAGCCCTATGCAAAGGGCTGGGATATCCTCCAAAAAGAATCCTACCCACCCCACCACCCTTATGGCCACACCGTTATCGGGGAAATGGAAGACCTCAATGCGGCCAGCGTAGCCGATGTACATGAGTGGTTCAAAGCCTACTATGGCGCAGCCAACGCGGTGCTGGTCATTGCAGGCGACATCACCCCCGAAGTCGCCTACGAAAAGGCCCTGAAAAACTTTGGCAACATCCCGGCAGGCCCCACTATCCATCGCCCACAACTGAACATTGCCAAACGTATCGGCAATACCCGCAGTGAATACCAGGACCGCGTACCTGAATCACGCATCGTAATGGCCTGGAACACACCCGAATGGGGCAATAAAGAAAATGCCGCGCTCGACCTCGCTGCGAATGTGCTTTCAAATGGCAAGAGCAGCCGATTGTACAAAAAATTGGTGTATGACAAACAAATCTGCACTTCGGCGCAGGCCTTCAATGGCCCTTCCGAACTTGGTGGTGTATTCGGGATCATCGTCAACATTAAAAAAGGCAAAACGGTGGAAGAAGTGGAAGCCGCTGTAATTGAAATTATGGACGAGTTCCTGAAAAATGGCCCCACCGAGGAAGAATTGAAGCGTGTGAAAGCGTCTTATTTCGCCGGTTTTATCAAAGGTCTGGAACGTATTGGCGGTTTTGGTGGCAAGAGCGACCTTTTGGCCGAAAATGAAGTGTATGGCGGCAGTCCCGATTTTTACAAAACCACCAATCGTTGGTACAATGAAACGACTGCAAAAGAAGTGCAGATGATTGCCCAAAAATGGCTTTCGGATGGCAAATTTACTCTGGTATGCAACCCATTCCCCGAATATTCGGTGACAGGCAATGACGTGGATCGCTCCAAAGCACCTGGCGTGGGCGAAAATGTGGCAGCAAAATTCCCTGCTTTGCAACGGGCAACATTGAAAAACGGCATGAAAGTCGTGCTCGCCCGCCGCACCGAAAGCCCCGCAGTTTCAGCCAGCATCATGTTTGATGCGGGCTATTGTTCTGACAAGTTTGGCGGCAAACTCGGGCTCGCCAACCTGGGCATGAACATGCTCGACGAGGGCACGAAGTCGCTCAATGCGCTACAAATCAACGAAAGGCTTCAGTTGTTGGGCGCGAACATCAACACCTACAGCGATCTGGACAACTCTTATGTCAACCTCAACACTTTGAAGCAAAGCCTGGACCCCAGTCTGGATTTATTGGCCGATGTGGTGTTAAATCCTTCTTTCCCTGAGGCCGATTTCAAACGCCTGCAGGCACAGCAGATCAGCGGAATTCAAAACGAGAAGAAAAACCCGCAAAGCATGGTGATGCGTGTGATGCCTACCTTATTATATGGTGAAGACCACCCATACGCCATGCCGATGACCGGATCGGGTGAGGAAGAATCGGTGAGCCGCATTCTGTTGGAAGACGTCAAAGATTTTTATGGCAAATGGCTTCGCCCCAATAATGCGACCATTGTAGTCACGGGCGATATCAGCATTGAAGAATTGACCTCAAAATTGGAAAAACGTTTTGGAGCATGGCAAAAAGGAACCTTGACTCAGAAAGTAATTCCGGAGGTTAAAACATCCAATGCCAACAAGATCTTCCTGATTGATCGTCCCGAGAGCCAACAAAGCATGATTGTGGCAGGTTACCTTACCAAGCCTTATGGCCAAATGGACGAAACAGCCATCGAGCAGATGAACAATGTGCTGGGGGGAGATTTCACCAGCCGAATCAACATGAACATCCGCGAAGACAAACATTGGAGCTACGGTGCACGTTCTGGAATTATGCACACACGCGGACAGCGCCCCCTTTTCGTCATGGCCCCCGTGCAGACGGACAAAACAAAAGAAAGCATCCAGGAAGTGATCAAAGAGGTCAATTCTTTTGTGAGCGACAAGCAAATGACACAGGCGGAATTTGACAAAACCAAGCAAAACACGGTGCTTGGCATGAGCGGCATGTGGGAAACCAATGCCGCCGTCAACGGCAGTCTCCGCGACGTGGTGAAATACAATCTGCCCGACGATTACTGGCAGAAATACGGCAACAAAGTGCAGTCCCTCTCCCTCAAAGACGTGCAAGCGACTGCCAAAAGCATCGTTCAGCCTGGCAATTTGGGCTGGTTTCTGGCGGGTGATGCCGCCAAAACACTCCCCGGCTTACAGCAACTTGGCATGGAAGTGATTCAGATTGATGCCAATGGGAAGGTGGTGTCGGCGAAGCCGAAGCCGTAGGGGTTAATTGGTGACTGGTGAACCCGCCATCGCCCCAGCCCGCCAAGGCTTGGCTGGCGGGAAGGCTACGGCGGGTAAATTGGTGATTGGTTTTCAACGAGGGTGGCTCATAAGTGGTGGTATGGCCTTTAGGCCGTCGGGAAGTGCGTCGTTTACGACGCAGTACGACAGAATCTGGGGCGTAAACGCCCCTTTTCCCGACGGCCTAAAGGCCATACCACCACTTATGGGCCCCCCTTTTTTAATTTTCCTTATTATCTTTGTCAAAAATTTATAGCGTATGACCTCAGCAGCAGTCCAAAAAGCGCCACAATCCGCCCTAAAAGAGGTTGCTAACCCACCCGCAGCCAAAAAGCAGCCGCGCCTCATCAAGTGGTCGGAGTTTGAAAAAAGATACCTGAGCCGCGAGGACGGTTACAAGTACGAGTGGCTCAATGGCCGCGTCGAAAAAACCGAATATACCATGAATCCAACGCAACTTTACATCCAGCGCAATTTAACCGCATTGTTTCGCAGCTTCCTCAACGCAGGAAAAATGCATGGAGAACTGCTCGCTGAGCCTGACCTCTTCTTTTTCCCGGAAGTACATCGTCGTCCTGATTTAGCTTGGTTAACCAATCCGCAGATTGACCGACTGGCACAAGAAGGCGCTATCGAAATCCCGGCTTTTGTCATTGAAGTTATCTCGACCCGAGATGCCGCACAAAAAATCGTGGACAAGATGCGCCATTATCGGACCGCCGGGGTACAGGTAGTGTGGCTCATCTATCCGATTCAGAAAGAAGTGCATGTTTACAGCAGCCAGAACTTGGAAAGCATGACCGTGTGCATGGGCGAAAAAATTTGTTCTGCTGATCCTGTTTTGCCAGCTTTCGCCTTTCCGGTGAGTGACATTTTCAAAAAATCCACCGAAACGGGCCAATAATCTTTGGATGAAAAATCTTCTCTCTATGAAACAAGAATTGCTTTCTATCATCCATTGGTTTCATGCCAAGGGATGGGCGCCTGCTACCAGCACCAACTATTCCTTTAGAAACCCTGATGCTGAAGGAAACACCATCACCATTTCCCGTTCCGGGGTAGACAAGGGTGCGTTTCAAATAGAAGATTTTATAGAAGTTGACCAATTTGGGCAAACTTTACAGCCCTATCTTTCTATAAAACCATCGGCTGAAACCCTGCTGCATACCATGTTGTACGAACAACCTGATATTCAGGCAATTTTGCACACCCATTCAGTAGCCAATACGGTCTTTTCCTGGGTTCATAGGATGGAGCCATCGGTGACCATAGAAGGGTTTGAACTACTTAAAGGCATCGCCGGGATAGATTCGCACGAAACCAGCTTACAACTGCCCATTTTTGCAAATTCGCAGGATATGCCGCGCTTGAGTGCAGAAATTCGGGAGGGATTAACAAAATACCCTGGTGTCCCTGGTTTTTTGTTGGTTGGGCATGGCCTTTATGCCTGGGGCAGCAGTATTGCAGAAGCCAAACGCCACATCGAAGTATTTGAGTTTTTATTGGAATGCCTGAATGCCCTCGAAAGCCGTAATCTTTATTATTCATAAAGACTTAACCTTACAGACAGACCCGTATCGAGACAAACCATAGAATCTTGCAGATTAAAGCACATTTTAAATGGCTATACTGAACATTCCTGACCACTCCTACAGCACCGCCAACGTTGCTGAAATTCGTTCCTTTTTAGCAGAGCGCGGCATCTGGTTCGAACAATGGGAGACCCCTGATATCCTGGCCGAAAATGCTGATCAAGAAACTGTTCTAAATGCATATAAGCATGTATTACAGCCATTTATGGAAAAAAACGGCTACCAGACCGCCGATGTGATCAATATAAATTCCACCACGCCCAACTACGAAGCCGTCCGAAATAAATTCCTGAGCGAACACCGGCACACCGAAGACGAGGTGCGCTTTTTTGTTGACGGACAAGGGGCATTCTGGTTTAATTTGGACAATGGTGTAGATCCCGTATTCAACATCCTTTGTGAAGCGGGCGACCTGATTTCTGTTCCTGCCAATACCCGCCACTGGTTTGATGCCGGCCAGGAAAATCCCTCCGTGAAGGCCATCCGAATTTTTGTGGACCAGTCCGGTTGGGTGCCGCATTACACCGAGTCGGGTATTGATAAAGCCTACAACCCAGCCTGATGCACTACATTCTGACGGATATTGAAGGGACAAGCACTTCTATAGCTTTTGTCTACGACACCTTGTTCCCATATTTCAAACAACACATCACCCACTTTTTGCGCGAATCCGACACCTCCGAAATTGAACCTTTTCTAAAATCAGTGCAGGAAACGGTGTTAGAGGAGACAGGAAAAGCGCTTAAACCGGACGAACTGGCCCAACAACTCATCCATTGGACCGACGCAGATCGTAAACACCCTGCCTTAAAAGCCATTCAAGGTATTGTTTGGCGTGTGGCGTATCAAAAAGGAGAGATAAAGGGCCATGTTTACCCGGATGTGCCTTTGGCATTGGAGCGTTGGAAGAATGCTGGAATTGGGTTGGGCGTATATTCTTCAGGATCTGTCGAAGCGCAGCGACTCCTGTTTGGTTTTTCTGATTTTGGGGATCTGACGCCTTATTTTTCCCATTATTTTGACACGCAAGTCGGTCCAAAACGAGAAGCCTCCTCCTATACGGCAATTGCTGGAAATCTGAACATTGAACCGGATAACATCCTGTTTTTATCCGATATCGAAGCGGAATTGGATGCAGCCGCTTTTGCTGGCATGCAAACAACCCAAATCTTGCGGCCAGGGACCAAACCAGGCACAAGACACCCTACTGAACTCAATTTCAGCACCATTTTCTGAACCCTATGCACAAAGAGATTACCCGGCGCACCCTTTGGCTTCACCCGGACGGAAGCGGTGCCATTCAGGTACTGGATCAGCGAAGCCTGCCGCACGAAGTGGTCATTATGACCTTGTCTACCGTTCAGGAAGTCGTTTTCGCGATACAATCTATGGTGGTCAGAGGAGCGCCTTTGATCGGCGCTACGGCTGCTTTTGGAGTATATTTCGCCTGTAAAGAGTCGGTCGGACTGGCTGCTCCAAACGCACATTTCCAGCATTGTCTGGATCAATTACGGCAATCCCGCCCGACTGCCGTCAATTTGTCCTGGGCCATTGACCGACAGGAAACAGCACTTTCTGAAGCACTTGATTTTCAAAGCAAGGCCGCCATTGCGCTCCAAAACGCGCAACAAATCGTGGAGGAGGATGTGGAAGTTTGCCGAATGATTGGGGTACACGGATTGCCCATCATCGAGCAATTGAGTTTGGCCAAAAACACAGACACTGTGAACATCCTCACCCATTGCAATGCAGGACGATTGGGTTGTATAGAATGGGGAACGATCACTGCACCCATTTACCTGGCACATCAAAAAGGGATCCGTATCCACGTTTGGGTAGATGAAACCCGTCCTCGAAATCAAGGTGCACTGACCGCCTGGGAACTTGGTCAAGCAGGTATTCCCCATACCGTTATTGTAGACAACGCTGGCGGTCATTTGATGCAACATGGCATGGTGGATATGGTGATTGTCGGTACTGACCGAACCACACGTACCGGAGACGTGGCGAACAAAATAGGCACTTACCTCAAGGCATTGGCTGCTGCGGACAACGGGATCCCATTTTATGTGGCCCTGCCATCCACCACGATTGACTGGTCGCTCAAAGATGGCCTGCGCGAAATACCGATTGAAACACGAAGTCCCGATGAAGTGCGCTACATCAGTGGTTGGGATGGCGCCAGCATTCGTCAATTGTTATTGACCCCGAGCGAAAGCCCGGCAATCAACTATGGATTTGATGTCACGCCAGCACGTTTGGTTACGGCTTTATTGACGGAACGCGGGGTTTGTGCTGCGAATGAGGCGGGAATTTTAGAGCTTTTCCCGGAACGAATTCCTTTCACAAGCTGAAACTTTTGACAAATAGATGCTGAAAAGCTGTCCACCTTTGCAGCCCATCAACTGGGCAAAACGCAATCTTGAATTTCAATGTCGAAGCTTCTTGAAATCAACAACTTAGCCATCGAGTTCAACTCTGAACGCGGCAACACCCGCGCCGTGGATGGCATCTCCTTGTCGCTTGACAAAGGGGAGACCCTAGGCATCGTCGGCGAATCGGGTTCTGGCAAATCCGTCACAGCCCTTTCTATCATGCGGCTTCTGCCCAGTCCGCCCGCCAGGATCGTTTCGGGGGAAATTCTTTTCCATCATCCCTCTACAGTCCAGCTTCTTTCCTTGCCAGAAAAGGGAATTGAAAAAATCCGGGGTGCCGAAATCGCCATGATTTTTCAGGAACCGATGACCTCTTTAAACCCCGTTTTTCGTTGCGGTCATCAGGTAACGGAAGCCATTCAATTGCACCAAAAAACCTCTTTTTCCGAAGCTAAAGCACTGGCCATCCAACTATTTGAACGGGTAAAACTCCCCGATCCGGTGCGTATCTTCAATGCCTACCCACACCAGATCAGTGGCGGACAAAAACAGCGGGTGATGATCGCCATGGCCATGTCCTGCAATCCAAGTTTGCTCATCGCCGACGAACCTACCACAGCCTTGGATGTGACGGTGCAAAAAACCATTCTCGATTTGATGCGAGAACTGAAGGAGGAGTCTGGACTTTCGATGCTGTTCATCAGCCACGATTTGGGCGTGATTGCTGAAATCTGCGACCGCGTGGTAGTTATGTTACAGGGAAAAATTGTGGAAGAAGGCCCCGTAGATAAAATACTCCAACAGCCAGAACACCCTTATACCCGTGGCCTGATCGCTTGCCGACCTTCCTTGAAGCGCAAGCTCTGGCGCATGCCGACCGTGCCGGATTTTTTGGAGAACGATCATTTCGAGTCGCGGGTAGTGACGCAGCTAGAAACACTGGCACGTCAAAAAACGCTTCAAGCGCAGGAGCCTATATTGCATGTAAAAAACCTCAAAGTACGATACCCTTCCAAAAAGAACTGGCTAGGCCGCCCCACCGAATGGCTGCATGCAGTAAACGACGTAAGTTTCGACATTTATCCTGGGGAGACTTTTGGCCTGGCAGGGGAATCGGGCTGTGGAAAGACTACACTGGGTCGGACGATTGCCCGGTTAACGGAAGCCCATGCTGGTGAAATATTTTACAAAGGAGTTGATCTTCAACAACTTAGTGAGGAAGCATTCCAGCCTTACCGCCGGGAAATCCAGGTCGTCTTTCAAGACCCCTATTCTTCGCTCAACCCGCGCATGGGCATCGGTGAAGCCATTGTAGAACCCATGCAAGTCCACAAGCTCCATGACAATGACCGCGCGCGCCGCGAAAAAGCCATTGAACTTTTGGAGACCGTAGGCTTACAAGCGGATCATTTTCTGCGTTATCCACATGAGTTCTCCGGCGGACAAAGGCAACGCATTTGTGTGGCGCGGGCTTTGGCCTTGCAACCCCGCTTCCTCATATGCGACGAGATGGTATCTGCGCTTGATGTTTCGGTACAGGCTACGGTGCTGAATCTGTTGATGGATTTGCAGGAAAAATTCGGACTTACCTACCTGTTCATTTCGCACGATCTAAGTGTTATCAAGCAGATGTGCGACCGACTGTTGATTATGAACCAAGGCCAGACCGAAGCGCTGGGCTACCCGGAAGATATTTACAAAAACCCGGAACGGGAGTATGTGAAGCGGTTGATAGCAGCGATTCCGGGCGAATAAGTAATTGGCCAATTTCAGGAAGCTAAAACTTACCTGCCCCCAATTGCGTTGCACTAAAATTAGTTATTTGATTTATCGGGTATCTATTTCAAACAAACACATTTTTTTTAGTGAAACCAGTATTCCGAGTTCTCCGCCACGCCTTGTTTTTCACCTTTCTGACCCTGATTACACAAATCGGTGGTTTAATTTGGCTCTTTAGTTTATATCTTAATAAAATGGTCCAAAAACGCCGTCCGATTCGAGGACTTCGTTGGGCAATTTTCCTCACTACATACACGCTGACAACGGTTTTTATTGTGCCCCCGGCTGCGTATTATTTTTGTAATCGGGTACGTTTGCCTGTTTTTTCCAATCCACATTTGGAGCCTGAAAATCTTGTTTATAGTTTTTTCAATCGAACTTTCGTTAGGCCAGAGCTACTCGAAGCCCTTGAAACCGTAGCCGAACAAATGCAGGAGAAATTCCCCGGCGCTGCCATTTGGTACATGGATGCCAATTTCCCCTTCATAGATGGTTATCCACTCCACCCACACCTAACGCACAACATTGGGAAAGCAATTGACATTACCTTTTACTGGAAAGATGCGAAAACGGGTGCTCCTATAAAGAAAAGTCCATCCCCCAGTGGCTATGGGCTCTGGGCCGAAGCATTGCCGGGAGAGTTTGACTATGCCGCCCTTTGTATGCAAAAAGGGTACTGGTACATTGGCTACGACGGAGACCTCACCGACTGGTGTTACAACAAGAAAGACTATGTTTTTGATGGAGAACGCACGGGTGAGTTAATGCAACACATCGCCAGGCACCCTGCTTTCGGAAGGATACTAATTCAACCGCATCTCAAGCAACGTTTTGGTTTGGAGCAATACGATAATATTGTTGCGCAAGGTTGTCAGTCGGCCCGTCATGATGACCATGTGCATGTACAGTTGAAGTGAGGGCTTCAAAGGCGATTGGTGCAAATTTGCAATTGGATTGCAAAATTGCACCTGTTTAATTGCTTTACCTGCTTATCAGGTTTAGTTCAAGCAGGGTCCAACAGCGCCTAGCCAATAGGCTATTTGAATATTGTTTCGCCCCCCCCTTGCAATTGTTCTGTTAGCCAGTTTACAAATTGCTGAAGCCGACTGTTCTCTGCTTCAAGGGCTTGATTCTTTTGGGCGAGTTCGGCAGCACTTTTAATAGAGAATTCGTTGATTTCTAAATCAAAGTGAAGAATTTCAGGTACGTTACACTTTAAACCATGGGCAAGTTGGTTTAAGTAATCCAAGTTCATAGTTGTTTCGCCAAGAACATAGCGCTCTGAAGGCTGGTTATATTTCCGAAAATTCTAAAAAGCTGATTAATATGAGGGCATTTATTTGTCTCGCGTCTTTGGGCCTGACATTTCTGTGCCATGCCCAAAAAACCTCCAAAAACGAGTTTAGCGTCGGCTACTTTACCGGTGGTTACTTCTTTGACAGCACAGCTGTGAAATTTTCGAAATTCGTAAGAGGGAAAAACATTACGCTTAGCTACACGCGTCACATTGACAAGTATCTGTTCTTTAATACCACCTATATTAGATCGTCTTTTGGATACATTAGCAACCCTGCGCCAGAGTTTCTTGAAGACAATTCAATTCTTACCAGATACTTAAAAGTAATTTCTGGTAGTATAGGATACAGAATTTCAAAATGGTCAATGTCAGCAAAAGCAAAAGCAGGTATTGGTTACCGATTCGAATTTGAGAAGGTTGTGCATTTCACATATTTTAACGGTGGAAATTGGAGTGAGCCTCGTGAAGGGTTTTATGCATTTAAATCTGTTGGCCCCACGTTAGGCTTAACGGTTTCACATCCAATTGTGTGGAGGTTATTTGGGGAATTTGATTGCGAGTATGCCAGGATGTTCTCAAAGGATAACGTTGATCCGAATCAACTCCTTTTGTCGTACAGGATCGGAATGCGGTTTTGAAAAATTCAAAATTAGAAATTTGCTCTACCCGGACAGACCGTTTGAGTAGGGCAGTTTCAAGCATCCGTATAATCAACATGAAAAAAAACTCTCCCTTTTAATCTACGGCTTCGTTCTAAGCTTGATATGGAGTATTTGCTTCTTGATGTCTGGAATGGCAGACACTTATACGGCCGCCATGGGGCTAACCTTTACATTTCAAGTATATATTTCTTACCACATCAGAGGCAACAGTGATAAAGACAGAATGGCAGATCAAATCTCCAAATACATTCAGTAAACCATGCCTTTGCTAGGTAAAACGCCCGATAAATAATCAATTATAGCATTACTGTTTATCAAATATTGCGTTCCCATTCATTACGGCTTTGAGCTACGTGTTTTTGCAGTTCTTTACCCACTTCCTTAGAAAGTTTGCCCGCATATTTATCAGAAAGTTTAGCCGGTTTGGCAGCCGCTGTGTTCTTTTCATTCGCTGCTTTAGCACCCGGCAATGATTTATAGGCAATTTTCAAGCCCTCCAACAAAGGCAGTAGCACTTGCAAGTCTTGCTCTTTCTTTATGTCTATTATGATTTGCATTGTTAGAATTTAGTACAAAAGTAACGGATTCTCACCTCCCAAATCCAATCCCCCGCCTTACAAACAAATTCAACTTGTCCTTGTCAAACGTAAACGTAGCCACATCATCCAGCTTCAGCGTGTGCAGCTCAGGCTCTTCCGCAATTCGAGCGGCTGAAGCGCGGAGGTTCTGGTTTTTGATGGCTTCCATTACCACCTGGCGCACCGTGCGGGCATTGCCAAAGTATTTGTCGCGGAACTGGTGCAGAAAGGTCATGTACTTGCCAAGGTGCTCGCGGGCTTCTTCTTCTACCTGATATTTTTCCTGGCGGAACATGTACAAGGCGATTTCGAGCAATTCTTCTGGCGAGTAGTCTTCAAAACGCAGCACTTTGTCAAAACGGCTGGCAAGACCCGGATTGGCTTTTAAGAAATTGTCCATGTTTTCAGGGTAACCCGCCACGAATACGAAGAATTCACCACGCCGATCCTCCATGCGCTTGAGCAAGGTCTGAATGGCTTCGTCGCCAAAATCGCCTTGGGTGCCCCGGGAAGCAGCAGCGCTGAGGGCATAAGCTTCGTCAATGAACAGCACTCCACCGATGGATTCTTCGATACGTTCGGCGGTTTTGATCGCTGTTTGGCCCACAAAACCTGCTACCAGGCCCTGACGGTCTGTTTCTACCGTATGGCCACGTTCGAGCACGCCGAGCGCTTTGTATATTTTGGTCAGGATACGCGCCACAGTCGTTTTACCTGTGCCAGGATTGCCGACAAAAACGGTGTGCAGGTAAAAACGGCCCAAAACATCGCGACCACTTTCGCGGTAAAAACGCACGAGATCCACCAACTCGCGGATATCGCGTTTGATGGCCTGCATGCCGATAAGACTGTCGAGTTCGTGGAGCGTTGCGGCAAGCAGTTTTTCGTCCACAGGGATATTGGGCAGCGCTTTTTTGCGGAAAACCTGTACTTTTTCAACGTCTTCGCGGAGTACCACAGTGAGTGCTTCCGGGCTGAGGTTGCGCACATTTGGCATAGCCATGAGGCGCAGACCCAGTTGGATTTTGGCTTTGTCGATGAGGTCGTGTACAAAACGGGCATTGCCAAAGGCGCGGTCGCGAGCGCGGAAGGCTTCGGTGATGATTTCATCTACCAGATCTTTGGCCTCTTTGGCAAGGGAGACCTCTTTTTCTTTGGAGGCATATTCCGCAATTTGGGCAAGCTCTTGAGGCAGGTAATCGGCAAACTCGAAACTGAGTTTGAAACGGCTGCGAAGCCCGGGGTTGGAATCAATGAAGGTTTTCATCTCCTTGGGGTAACCCGCCACGATGATGGCCAGATCGCCCGGACCATTGGAAAGTTCACGAACGAGAATTTCGACGGCTTCCCGGCCAAAATCCTTGCTGTCTTCAGGACTTCGGGCGAGCGCGTAGGCTTCGTCAATGAAAAGCACCCCACCCCGCGCCATTTCAATGGCATCCTTGACTTTAGGGGCTGTTTGGCCAATATATTCCCCTACCAAATCGGAGCGGTCTACTTCATGGACGTGGCCTTTGGACAGCAGCCCCATTTTTTTATATAGGCGGCCCATCATTTTGGCCACGGTGGTTTTGCCTGTGCCGGGGTTTCCGCTGAAGACGGAATGTACGTTGATACCGTCTTTTTCAGCGAAACCTTTTTCTTTCCTAAGTTGCAGGAACTGAATGTATTGTGCGTGTTCGCGGACTTTTACTTTTACTTCAGCCAGGCCGATGAGGGCGTCCAATTTAACCAGAACCTCTTCAAAAGTTTCAACGTCTTCCGGCTCTGGTTCTAGAAAAACCTGTGTCCCTTTTTCAGGCAGATAAACCGGGTGTGTGCCGTAATCCCAGTCTTCAGCCACGTCAAAAGGCATGACGGCCAGGGTTTGGTCCATAAACACGACCTCGGCGGTGTAACGATCGCGGCGCCAGGAGCCTTTCACATTAGAGCCCCAGCCTGCGGTAATTTTTACGCCATCATCGCCTTTTTGAACGCTGTGCAAGCGCACCACCTGGCCCTTGAGTTCCCGGGCATTGTTGTAGAATTTAATGAGTATCTCGCACTGCCATGCCTTGCTGAGCAGGACGTTTTTAAGCATCACCTCGGCATAGACATAACGGGTTTCTTCGTCGTGAAAACGTTTGAGGTAGTTGCGGTCGAATTCAGGGGTATCGTCGTACGGTCCCTCGTACATTTTGAGGGAAGTGATTTTGCAGTAGGGATTGTCGCCGCGGCTGATGGGACGACCTGCATCTTCGACGAAGAAGTTTTTGGAGCCCACTTTTTCCCCCTCAATCCAGGCCTCCCAGACGTAAGCGCCTTTTTTCCAGAACACACCTTCCTGCTTATTGCCCCAACCTTCACGGATATAACCGATGGGGTCGAATTTGCTGACTTTGCGCTGAAAAGGCAGGATGCAGAGCTCTTTTCGCTGTTTTTTGACGGTGTAACAACGTAGCTCCACATTTACCTCCCAATCGTCCAGGTCAAACTGTTTGTTGTGAAACGAGAGTTCGGCATAGATATAAGAGGTTTCCAAGCGGTCGAACACTTGGCGATATTTTTTCTTGTTGTCGGCCAGCCATTCGGTGGACGAATAGATCTTCAACTCCTTAAATTTCCAGTTTTTGTGGTCGGGAGCGTCGTTCTGTACTATCAGTGGGTCGGTCTCAAAATCCATAGTGTGGCAAATATGCGAACTTCATTGGAAAGAATGGTGCAATGTTGGCAAATATTCAGAAATGGGTCAACCATTAGCTCAAACCGCTTTAGCCGCCAGCTCATTTTTAGGACTTAGGAATCCAAGGGTTTATTACTTTGAGAAGCTAAGCGTAGATTTGCGCTTTATTTTTTGAAAAGACATGTCCAATACCCACACTATGCTCTCCGAACGCGTCCAGAACCTCTCTGAATCCGAAACCCTCAAAATGGCCCGGATGGCCCGCGAACTCCGCGCACTGGGCCATGATGTCATCAGCCTAAGCCTCGGCGAGCCTGATTTCGATACACCTGACCATATCAAAGAGGCTGCCTACCAGGCGCTTAAAGATGGTTATACCAAATATACCCCGGTAGCAGGTTTGCCCGAACTGACCAAGGCCATCAGCGAAAAATTCAAACGCGACAACAACCTGGATTACCGTCCTGAGCAAATCGTGGTGAGCAATGGCGCCAAGCAAAGCATTTACAACCTCTGCCAGGCGCTACTTAATCCGGGCGACGAGGCGATTTTATTTTCACCTTACTGGGTTTCCTATCTAGAAATTGTTAAACTGTCTGGTGGAACGCCAGTGTGTGTATATGCCGGTGTGGAGCGCGATTTCAAACCCACGCCCCAGCAATTGGCCGATGCTATCACGCCCAGAACCAAATTTGTGTTGTTCTCTTCGCCTTGCAACCCAACGGGCAGTGTTTTTACCCGTGAAGAATTGGAGGCTTATGCCAATGTCTTGGCCCCGCATGAACATGTGGTGGTTATCAGCGATGAGATTTACGAATTCATCAATTTCACCCACGAGCACGTCAGCATCGGCTCGTTCCCGCAGGTGAAAGACCGGACTGTAACGGTCAATGGTTTTGCCAAAGGTTTTGCCATGACGGGCTGGCGATTGGGATACATGGGCGCGCCGAAATACATCGCCGATGCTTGTTCTAAGATTCAGGGACAAGTGACGAGTGGCGCGGCTTCCTTTAGCCAAAAGGCTGGCGCTGTGGCACTTATGGCCGACCTGGCGCCTACAGAAGCTATGCGCGAAGCCTTCCGGGAGCGGCGCGATATCATCCTCTCAATGATTGAAGAAATCCCTGGCATCCGTGCCAACCATCCCGATGGAGCGTTTTATATTTTCCCGGACGTGAGCAGTTATTTTGGGAAAACGGACGGCCACACGGTGATCAAAGATGCCGACGATTTTTGTGATTATGTGATGACCAGCGCATATGTCGGATTGGTTTCTGGCGCTGCTTTTGGTGATCCGAATTGTTTCCGGCTGAGTTATGCGGCTTCAGAGGAACAATTGCGGGAAGCAATTCGACGGATGAAGGAGGTTTTGGGGAGGTTGAAGTAGTCAAATTGGCTAGCATCCCCTATTGACATAATCAAAAACGGCGTAGCCGTGCCATTATGGTAGCCCGAAGGGCGTTTTAGAGGATAGGAACGGCGTAGCTGTGACATTTTATATCGGAATAATGCCACGGCTACGCCGTTCCAAAAAATTTCGACGCTTAATCTACCCCCGAGTCCTCGGGGGCGCCGCTATACGGCTATTAAAAATTTGCCCGCAGCGATAGAATAAAATTCCGCCCCGGCGCCACAATCCCTGAACTATACGGTCGGTAACGTTGATCGCTCAGATTCTCAATGCCTGCGCTTACGCTCAAGTGATCTGTAAAACGGTACATCGCATTGAAATTCAAGGTGTACCACCCCGGTGAATAGGGATTCCCGTTGGCATCTACTGCGTATATCTCGGGTTTACCTTGTTCTTCTACCGGCAGATCTTCAAACGTTCTTTCGCCGCTGTACTCCGCCGAAATTTGCAAACTGAGGTTCTGCACGGTGTACGTTAGCCGGGAAATACCAAACCAGGGTGCAGCATGACGCGAAGGGCTACTTGTTCCATTGTCCAGTTCTTCTTCCCCTTTCTGGAAGTTAAAATCTGTTGAAAAGCCAAAGCCACGTCCAAATTTTGCCTCAAGCCCAGCCTGAATACCATACACATTTGCAATGGCCGCGTTTTGAATGGCCTGCACCTTACTCAAGGTTCCATCGTAGTCAATGCTGTCCTGACCGTTCAGGGTGAAATCGCGGCGAACCTGAGCGTTTTGCAGATTGGTGTAGTAGCCCGTAAGGTCAATTTTCAATACTCCGGCAAAGATCCTTGCGATGCCCACATCACCACTCCAGGCGTATTCCGCTTCCAGATCCGGGTTGGGTACCACCACGGACCCTGGCTCGGAATCAAACACTTTACCGATGTCGTCCACATTGGGAGCCCGAAACGCGGTGGCCCCATTGGCCGACAACACCCAGTCTTTTGTGGGGCGGTAAACAAGCCCGAGGCTTCCGGTCAATGCGCCATTGTTCAGATTGGCCTCCACAAATGGGAATGGGTAAAACGTAGTGTCAAACCTGGCGTCAAGATTAAAACGATTGTATCGCATACCGGCTTGCAGGCTGAACTTGTCGGAAACTAAAAATTGGTCTGAAAGGTACACGCCATAAGAAGCCCAGGTAGATTGCGGGTATCGGGCAGGGCCATCAACGGCATCTCCGGTCGAAATATCCTCGTCAATCCCTGTAGATGTAACCTTGTTTTGCACCCATTCTACACCGTAGAACAACTTGTTTTTGCGACCGATGGATTTGTTGAAGTCAAGGTTAACTGAGTTTGCAATGACTTCCTCGATCCTGATATGTCGTTCATTATCATTGATATTGCGATCAATCCGGCTCTCTTCAAAAAACTGCCGGGCCAGGCGCAGACTCATCTGATCGTACATACCGGTGGCTGCATTGTGGGCAACATTCAGGTTGTTCATGTTCCACTTTTGCGGGCCATAAGCCCATTCTCCGTAGCGGGGCTGACCATTGCTTCGATAACGAATGTGGCGGTCGTAACGGGCGTATTCAGAGGTTTCTGAAAGATGGAAGCCGTATTGAAAATCCCACTTTTCATTGGGAGCATACCGCAATTTTTGCATCATGTTGATCTGAGCATACCCGGAAGGTCGTTGGATACGCGGATCTTCGTTGGCAACCACCACATCGGTGTCGCCATGTCGTTGGACATAAAATGGCCGCAGGTATTCTTTGGGCCCTTCGCTGCCCATTTTCAAATCGCCGTAATCGTTGGAGCTGATGCTGCTCACCATGGCCCATTTTTTCCAGCCAACATTGATGTCGAAATGCCCTGTTTTTTCCTGATTGGCAGAGGAATAACGTATCACGGCTTTCCCGTTGATCGCCGGGTTATTGTTCAGGGAAAATTGTGGCGTAAGCGTTTGAAAACTCATTACCCCCCCAATGGCATCGCTGCCGTAGATAACGGAGCCCGGACCAAAAACCACTTCTGCTTTTTCGGTAGCAAAAGGGTCGAGCGAGATGACATTCTGGATGTTTCCGCCTCGAAAAATCGCAGTGTTCATGCGCACCCCGTCAATGGTGTAAATCAACCGGTTGGTGGCAAAACCTCGGATCATAGGACTGCCACCACCTTGTTGGCTTTTTTGCATAAAAACATAACCCGAATTGGCCAACATATCGGCTGCCGTCTGTGGGTTTTGAAGCGCAATGTCCTTGGGCGAAATAGAAATCACTTTGGTAGGAATGTCTTTCGCCGCCTGGTTCCAGCGCGTGGCCGAAACGATCACCTCGTCAAAATTGAGGCTCGATTCCAGGAGCGAAAATTCAAAATTAGCAGCTTCCAGCGCTGCATAACTTGTTAACTCTGTTTGATATCCGAGTGCGCGGATTTCAATTGTTTCAGCACCCTTGAAAACGGTCAGTTCGGTCTGGCCTTTTGCATTGGTAATCGTTAATTCCCTCGGACTCGCGGAAGATATAGTGACGGATTCAAGCGCCTGGCCTGTTTCCCGGTCTTTGATGGTGACCACCTGGGCAAAGGCAACATTGGTTGCGCACAGGAGTAGACACCACAGTAGCATTTTTTGCATGGTGATGTGGAAAGTAAAGTTAAACTTAGGTGGACATCAAAAAGCCCCTGACCTATAAATGGCAAGCGGGAGCCTTTGATACAAGAAAATGCTCAACTTACTTTTGGAGGCGGCACTCCGGGCGGGATGGTGCGGGAACACCAGAAAAAAATGGGTGGGAAAATCGTTTGCCTGACCTCGGTCATTGGGACGGCCTGAGATAATATAGGAGGTTCAAA
>Ga0247844_1004626_pt1 | contig 18454 bp, 8 predicted proteins | sample LaCtaG_FD_192421 | JGI IMG/M metagenome (GOLD analysis project Ga0247844, IMG submission 192421) | Freshwater microbial communities from meromictic Lake La Cruz, Castile-La Mancha, Spain - LaCruzMarch201714.5m_1 | ecosystem: Environmental > Aquatic > Freshwater > Lake | place: Spain: Castile-La... | reverse complement strand
TAATATTGTAAAAAAAACCGCCAAAGGCAAGCCCTTTGGCGGAGTAATTATTTTCTTAACTTAACACCTATGCCCCGGCGTCGGCATTGCCGCCGGCCTCGGCGGCGGCTTTGCTGCGGATCGGATAAAGCTCCTGCCGCCAGTCGCGCAACGACTCCTTTTCAATAAAGCGTCCGTCGAACGGTGTACCGGCGATGAAGTCGAGATATTTCTTGTCGCCGGTGTTTTCGTAAAGAGCTAAACCGAAATCCGTAATGCCGATGGGAGAAACCTGCCCGGGACGCTTGGGTGTTTCGCCCCAATGCACCATGACAAAATCCATGTACCGCCGCGCAGCCGCCAGTGAAGGATCGTGTCCGAACAGCCGGTAATTTTCGGTTAGTGCGAGGCAGAGATAAACCGAGTCGTGCAAGTTCCAGTACTGCCAGAGAACGGCAGCGGGATCTTTTTCCGGATCAGGGCGACGGATATTGCCGAGGTAGCCGTCCGCTTCCTGACTTTGAAGGATCGTACCGATAATGCGGTTTTTCTCCGCAGTCCAGTGCGCGTCGCCGGAGTCCTTGGCATAGCGGATCATGGCAAGCAGAGTTTTGCCGAGCCCGGTGTAGGTGTTGGGATTCTCCCGAACTTTTGAAGGCTCCATGCGCACCGTCCAAAGCGGAAGAATCTCCTGATCGAAATCGAGCGGGCCGGTCCGTCCGTCCTGTTTTATGCCGAAAAAGGTGGGGTACCAGACCAGCAGATTGCGCATCATCAGCTCGCGCCGGTCTTTCCATTCGCCGCCGGCATCGACCTGAAAAATATCCGCCGCCTTGAATCCGGGAGTCCCTTGCGCCACGGCAACCGTTGCGGGATTTCCGCCCCGAACCAGCGCGGCGTCAGCCCAGTCGGCGTAGTCAAAGCGCATATCCCCGGCGGGATCGGCTACCAGCGTCAACGTTCCGGCTCCATTGAGAGAAACATCAATCGCCACCGGATCGGACTGCGGAGTCACTTCTCCGGAATTGAAAACTTCCTTGTCGTCGAGCCGTACGCTGAAGACGACCTTGGCGGCGTTGCCTTTTTGCGCATCGTCAATGCCCGCCAGCGCGTTAAACCGGTCAAAGCCTGCAAGCTCACCGCTCAGGCTGAAAGAGATTTTGCTTAAGGCGTGCGTGCCGATGCCGTGCTCATACGCAATCCCCGCCATACGCATCGGCTGTCCGGCAATATTCTTACCGTCCTGCATGTCGGAGGTTTTCTTTTTCACCCATCCCTGCGTGGCGGATGAAGCCAGGGGAACCGTCAGCGGCAGACTTTCAGCACGCACCAGCGCGCTCATACAGACCAGTAGTGCAAATACAATTTTCATAAGCTGTCCCCAGTTACTTTATGACAAATCTAGGCTGGCTCCGCTTCCCCATGCAACCGTTTTCCGGGTTGTTAAAAACCGATTTGGTGTCATTTTCCGGAAGTGATGCACGGTGTCAGAAACAACGTTCAGTTCCGCCGCGATTTCCTCAACGGTCAGCGGGTAAAGCCTGCCGCCTCGAAACCGGACAAACAACTATCCAGTATTTGACCGGACTGCGGATGTCCCGCGCCAAGGAGTTGCTGGAACAAACAACTTATAAAATCGGGAGCATTGCCAATGCCGCCGGCTTTCCGGACGAAAAACATTTTCTGCGCGTCTTCAAAAAAGCGGCCGGATTCACGCCGACACAGTGGCGCACCAGAACGTCCTGAGTTTCGCGATCATCGCGAAGAAACGAAGAAGCAAGGGGAGTTTTCATCAAAATAATTAAGAGCACCCGAGCTATGCGAGTGAGGCCGCGTTATCGCGCGGCAACGACCGGAGGGAGTGTCAAAATGATTTTTACGCAGAGAGAGATGCCGGTTGATTAGGATCTCTCTTACAAAATCATGGGCAGCAAACCTGAGACGAAGTCGAAAGTGCTTTTCGGTAACCCGAAAAGAAGCGAAGCGGCAATCATTTCCGTCCCATTATCTCTCTCTTTATCATCATTCTGCTGTCAATGATTCTGCAAAATCAGGAGTGGCACTTCCCCGGTGTAGCGACGCTTAACCCGTATTCGGGAAAGCGTCGTTCTGCCCCCACACCTGACGGCGGTATTCGCCGGGGGTCGTGCCGTAGCGCACCTTGAAGCGTCGCGCAAAATGGTACGGCTCATTAAAGCCGCAGCGATAAGCAACTTCCGCAATACCCAACCCGCTCTCGGTCAGCAACCGGGCTCCGTTTTCCTCACGGACACTCCATAGATAGTTTACCGGTGTCGTTGAAAGATGCTCTTTAAACAGCCGGATGAGATGCGTCGGAGTCATACAGGCTACCTTCGCAATTTGCGGCAGATCTAGCGGTGTTGAAAACTGTTCATCGATCAGTGTTTTAGCCCTCAACACGGCTTCCGGCAAAGGAATCTGCCGGGCGGGATAACCGGCGATATGAAAAAACTCTAGAAAAATGGCGCGACAGATCCCGTCATAGAGATTACGGGCTGACGGCTCCATCCGGTTCTGCAAGGTCTTGGCCCAGTCGGTCAGCTCGCGGATTTTTTGCGACATCGGCAAAGTGGCCGCCAGCTTCTGATAATCGCCGCGCTGCTTTTCCGACAGTTCCGCATCAAAAGCGGAACAATAGCCATGATGAGTTTTTTCATCCCGGGCGAAACGGAAAAATTCGACGTGATCCGGCAACAACAAGGTGATTTCACCCGCCCCGACGAGCCGTTCCTTTTCATCAATGGAAACAGAAGCGCTTCCACTGTAAACGTAGAATAATTGAAGCGTGGTCTGCACGCGCGGCCCAAGCGACCCTTGTTCATTATAAACACAATCATCTGCCCGAAAGCCGCTAATTTTGTCTGCGATGTTCATTTGGTATTATTATTAGCAGATTGCATCCGTTGTCAGCCAGCTTACGAAATGGTTTTATTTGATTCATCGCACAGGAGGAACACTCATGGACGAACAACGCATCAAGTGGTACCGGATTGCAGTCGAAAAAGAAAAATTGACCGAGCTGAACCGGCGCAGCGATCTGCACGGATTCTTGCAGTGCGGATCTTTGCTGTTGCTGGGTACGCTTACAGGCTCGGGTTGTTATGCCGCCTGTCAAACCGGCAACTGGCTCTGGATCCTTCCGGCTTTCTTCGTGCACGGCACACTGATTTCGTTCTTCGGGCCGCCGGCGGCAATTCACGAGCTGTCTCACGGCACACCGTTCAAAACAAAATTCCTGAACGAGTTGTTCTTTCGTATCTTCGGATTTCTCAGCTGGACAAACTTCGTGTTCTTCCGCACCAGCCACCCGCACCATCATCAGCTGACCCTGCACAAGGGCCGCGATCTGGAGATCGTTCTGCCGCTGCATTTCCGCCCGGTGGATGCGCTGTACTCACTGACCTTCAATCCGTTCTGGGTCATTCAGCAGTTCAAAACCCATCTGCGCCACAGCCTCGGAAAAATCGAAGGCGAATGGGAAAGCCGGATATTTCCGGAAACCGACGTTGCAAACCGGCGCGCGCTGTTCAGCTGGGTTCGCATTTTATTACTGGGTCATCTCGCTCTGGCGGTTCTATTTATCGCCACCGGTCAGTGGATTTTAATTACGATCGTGCAGCTTCCGTTCTACTGCAGCTGGCTGGCCATCCTGTGCGGCTTCCCGCAGCACGCCGGGCTGAAGTCCGACATCGACGATTTCCGCTATCTCTGCCGCACCATGCTGCTCGGTCCGGTTCCGCGCTATCTTTATTGGAACATGAACTATCACACGGAACATCACATGTATCCCGCCGTGCCGTTCTGGAAACTGCCGGAACTTCACCGCCTGCTGCGACACGATATGCCGGTGCCGAATAAAGGAATCCTCTCCGCTTGGAAAGAAATCCTGCGGATTCAGAAAAAGCAAAAAACGGAACCTGACTACACTTTCGACCAATTCGAACGCAAATAACAAGGAGAGATAAATGACCAGCCAAGAACGGATTTTCAGACAACTCGCAGGCGAACCGGTAGATCATATTCCGCTGATCGGCGGCTGGGTACTCGGCGCGCGCAACATCGCCGAGATCGCCGGCATCAGCGTGGCACAGTATCAGGCCGACCCGCTCGGCAGCGTCCACGCCGCCAACCGTGTACTCGGTTGCGACGGACTCGTCCCGCCCGGCATTCCCAGCCCGACCGATCTCGATGAAAACCACCAAGGAGAAGTCCGCGAAGAAACCTTTAAGGATGTTGAACCCGAAGACCTGCTGGCCTATGCCGAAAAAATTCCGGACACTGAAGAAAAAATTCTGGCCGAGCGCTTCAACGAAAAGAAAGTGGAAGCCGACATCACCGCGATGTACGACATGCACCTGCGGAACACCAACGGCTTCACGCTGATCCCGAACGACTGGGGCATCTCCGCCAACTTCACCCTCTTCGCCATCTACGGCTATCAGGCGTTTCTCGAAGCCATCGCTTTCTATCCCGAAGCGGTTGAAAAAATATTCTGGGAATCCGCCGTCATCGCGCGCCACACCAACAAGTATCACATCGCCATGATCAAAAAACACAATCTGCCGCGTATGATGTTTTCCGGACACGACATCTGCAATCAGATGGGACCAATGTGCTCGCCGAAATACTTGAAAGAAAGCTACTGGCCGCACTCGAAATATGCGCTCGAACCGTTTGTCAAAGAAGGGATCCGTCTGATTCACCACTGCGACGGGAATGTTATGCCAATCATCGATGACATGATCGACGTCGGTTACACCGGTTTCCAAGGCTTCCAGTACGAATGCAACGTCGATCCTTACGATCTGGCCGCACGGCGAGGCCCCAACGGCGAACACATGCTTTTCATGGCCGGACTTTCCGTAACGCGCACCCTGCCCTTCGGCACCGTCGATGAAGTGAAAGATGAAATCGAATACTGTCTGGACTACACCGATGGGGGCAAAGGTCTGTTCCTCTTCACCAGCAACGTCGTCGGCATCGAAGTCCCGCCAGCACACTTGAAAGCGGCCTACCATCACGCCGCATCGATCAACCCCGCCAACTGGAAGCCAAAGAAACGCGAATGGCCCTGGTCACTTAGGGAATCGAAGACGCTGTTAACGTAAGCTACTTGGTTTTCAATTTCACCTCGAACCCTCCGGGCTGCTCGCCAACTTCAATTACCGAGCGGCACCGGGCGGTGTCGTAAACCGGCTTCAGCTTCATCCGCTTCCCTTGCGCATTACGCCCTTCGACGAATTCGGGTTTGCCACCCAATATTTCCAACACAAACCGGCGCTTTGGAGGAAGGCTGCTGGCATACGGCCCTTGCGGCGCAGCGACCCGGATGACAGTTCCATTCGCATCGGATTCCACTTCGACTTTCGTCTCGGCATAAATCCCTTTTTGGTGATCGCGGGAAACTCCGTCATCCTCATAAAGAGAATACACTCTGTTCTGCTGACCGGGATTTATGACCAGCGTCAGCGGATCGACCGGCGTCTGATCGACAAAAGCCATATCCGGCTGAAGCGGTATAACCGCGCCTTCGCGCACCAACAGAATCAAACGATCTGTAGGAACCTGCTCAGTCACCACCGCCGGGCCGATGTAGCGCTTTGCGGTGAACCAGTCGGTCCAGCTCCCCGGCGGAACCCAGAACTTGCGGCTCGCCGTTAATCCGGCGATTTCCTGATTAAAGATTCCCAGATTCATACGGAACGGAACTTTCGCGCGACCCGCTATCAAATCGGCTTCAGAAACCCTGCCGGCGTCGTACTGCCAGATCAGGTTGGCAAAAATGTTTTTTAACTGTGCTTTCCCGGCAACCTGCTGTTCCCATATCTGTGCGCCGCCCTGCAGTCCGGACGGAGGACGGTTCGCCGCCTTAATACGGATTTCAACCCAGCCGTCGCCGTCTTTATCTTTCGCCGGGAAACTCATCACAAAAGGTTTTTTTATACCGGGACTGACCAGCGGTTCTACCGACGATACTAAATCACCTTCGACCCTCAGATCCATCGGAGGAATCGCAGACCCGTCCCGCTGCCAGCGGGGAAGTGCACAAAATCCCACAGCAATCGTTGCGTTCGGAATGTCCAGCGGTTTAATCCGGTAAACCAGCTCCCGCCCCATTTCACAGGTTCTAAATCCTTCATCATAGGCAGGAACTTCCGGCTCAACATACGTCGCCAGATATTTCTGGTCGCCCGTTTTATTTTCAAACAGCGGATGCATCCATGGCGCCGGATCAAGAACCGGAACAACCAGCAGATCATCGCCGAGCATGTACTGCGTATTAATCAGGCGGGTCTTCCAGTCACCCTTGAGCTGATCGCTGGCGTAGTGCTGAAAAAATCCGATACCGAGGTGTCCCAGTTTACACTGCATTTCATCCGGGATTTTGGCATCCGGGAACGCGACGTCCATCGAGCGTACAATGGGACGGCCCGATTGATAATTCCGGGCGGCCAGTGTGTACAGATACGGCATGAGCCGGTAACGGAGTTTTGCAAAATCACGGAAAATCCGAAGCGCATCATCGCCATACAACTCCCAGGGCTCATTCCCGTCATGGCTCCACACTTGCGGCGACAGCAAGGCCTGCTGGCTCCAGCGGACATATCCTTCAGGCGTCATTCTGGAGTTAAAGCCCCCGGCATCCGCCGTCACATAAGCAACATCCTCTTTTGCCAAAGAGCCCAGCACCTGAATCTGGGCAGCGAAAACTTCCCAGGTTCCCGGAATATCGTCCGTCCAGACGCCCGGATATACCTTGCTCATCGTACGGGCAAGAATGACGCCCCGCCCGTTTCCTCCGCAGGTGTATTTCTGCTGCGCTTCATAAAACATCTTGTGATACAGATCCCATAGTCGGTAATCGCGGCTCTGCCAAAGACTTCCCCACCCGCAGGTGCCGTCCAGATTAAACAGGCTCACCCCGTCCTGATACAACGGCTTCAGATAATTTTCCTGATACCAGCTTACGGCTTCCGGATTTCTCAAATCCAGCGCAACCCGGTCGCCGGGCCCTTTTTGACTGCTGTTCAGCCAGCCCTTCTGCTTCAAAAACGCCACGCGATCCGGATCGTTTTGAGCAGACAAACCGTGATGATCAATCAGGCAAAGCCGATAGCCTTGAGCGGCCAGCTCTTTGATCATATCCGGAGCGTCCGCAAAACTGGCCGCCCATTTCATTGTGTCGTAATGGCCGCCCCAGGCCAGATCGGGATTTATCCAGTCTCCAGGAATATCCAGTTTCCGCGTCATGCTCATCACATGCCGCACCTGATCCGAAGATTCATAATTATACCGCGACCAGCCGATGCCAAAGGTCCATTTGGGCGGTAATCCCGTTCTCAATGTAAACGACTGCTCGTGCGGCCAGGTGCTGATTGTCCCTTGGGAATCACGAATCTGTACAGACCAGTAATACGGCTTGAACAGCCGGGTCAGTCTGTGCGCTTCATCCGGCGGCCAGTATTCCCACGATGTCTTTCCGGACTCGACCCATCCGCTATCGAAAAAAACATTTTCCTTTTCTGCGACACCGGCCTCCGTATCCAGCCTGATCCGCCACGCGGTCTGGCTGCGTCCGGCAGGCAGACTCCACTTAAATACCGGAGCCACATCAACAACGTCTGACGGGTTCTCTCTGCCATCCAAAGTCAATTTGACCGGCTGTAACAATCCATCCGATCCCTTCACCAATTTCGCCGGCAAAGCAAATGTCTGAGATGAATATCCACTCTGACGGACAGGCGCTGAGGCAAAATCGTACGCCGAATTCAGGACAACCACTTCGGCAATCCCGACGTTGCGGTTGTTTTTCCCGGTTTCTAAAATTTCAATCGTCACCGTCTTTGTCTTAACGGGTTCAAACCCGACCTTAGCTGGAACCTTTCCGTCGTTGGAAGGATTCTTTAACTCAACAAAGCTCCCGTCATCGAACCGTGCAACCGCCCGGACAATCTGGTCGAGCGGCGTAACACGGTCGTAAATCCATATCTGGTTAATCTCAACCGATGCAGGCCACTCCAATCGCAACCAGGCTCCTGTGCCCTCTCGTATGCTGGACCATTCGTGCTGCGGAAATTCCGGATAGCCGCCCACCTTGCCGTCCACGGCGGCACCGGCAGCCGACCCTTTAGCACTGGTACTGGCGGTTGCTGTGGCACGTCCGGCGATGTTTTCCGGGACAGAAACCAAATCCGCAGCCTGAATCAGACAGGGAAAGGCAAGCGCGAGTAATAAACCGATTCCACAAATCCGTCGCCCGATTTCTAAGCGCACACCAGTATCTGTTTTTTGTTTCATCCAATCCTCCCTTTAACTATGTTCACATCGCTGGCTGAATCTGGAGTTTATCCGGACGGTGATAAAGGAAAACAGGGTCTGCATTTCCGGATTAGGTTTAAATTTAAGGAAAGACCATGGTCGAACTGGGAATGGATTTCTGTAATGCCGCTGAAGTCGATCAGACCCTGTGGACGCCGGGAGAAAAAATCCCTCTTCATGCGGGATTCCATCTGATCTCGGACGGAACTTACACCTGCACGGCCGACCGGTTCGGAACGGTTTCTCTGCGTCCGGGCGACATGTTATGCATCTTCCCGCACGAACCATTTCACCTGCATAACACCCCGTTCAGATATATGTTCTTTTCCATTCTCGGCTCGAATGCCGTGCCGTTTTTAAAATCCTGCGGCTTCAGCCCGAAGAAACCTTTCTGCTTCAAGACTCCGGCGCCGATCAGCCAAATTATGAAAGAGTTTATCCAGGCTCCGCGGACAAAGCTCATTGGAGACCCATTCTTTTTTCATTCCCGCCTCTTTAGAATCGGAGAACTACTGCGGACTTCTCTGCCGAACTTAACACGGAACAGCACGCCGGATTATCCGCGGCTCATACAGCATGTCGTGTTCAACTACGACTTCCAGATTCAAACAATCGATCAAATCGCTTCAATTCTGAATGTCAGCGGAGACACGCTCCGGAAAGCCTGCATAAAAAAGATAGGTTGTTCCGCCATTGATTATCTGACGAAACTCCGGATGGACAGAGCCTGCGACCTCCTGGCCGAAACCTCTTACAAGATCAGCTTCATCGCCTCAGCGTGCGGATATCAAAGCGATAAATATTTTGCCACTGCCTTCAAAAAAACATTCGGCGTGTCGCCAAGCCGATGGAGGGAAAATCACTTGTCTCGCCATCCCGCTCAGGGACGGCGCACCTTCATTTTATAAAAACCGCTGTTTGCTCCGCCCGGTACCGGATTGGTATACGCCGTCTGCGGCCAAGCGATATTCGTCTGCAACGGCATGAAGGAATACAGCAGATTGGAAGTCCAGTACACGTCATAGACCCGCCCTGATACCGAGGACCAGTTCAGTTTGGTGCGGTCGATACCGCTTCCGATAACAAAACTCGACGTCGCATTGGTCGGATCGGTGCCGGCGATATATTCCTGATAGTTACTGCTTCCATCTCCATCAGGGTCAGCGGCATCGCCGCTGACGGCGGAGTTCGTCAACTGGTTCGATGTAAAATACGTCGACTTCCAGGCATCAACCGTCCAGGTCCGCAAGAACACCGCATCCCAGGATGGGACCGTGAGGATGCCGTTTTCCGCCACGCCGGTGTTTACATTGGTCGCCTGTGTTCCCACCAGCCGCTGAACCGCGCCGGTTCCGACATTCACGTCCCACGGAGTTTTCGTCATGTTCAGATAAACCCGACCATGTTCGAATTCCCGCGTCCAACGCTCAGCACCGCCTTTATACAGGCGGATATTGCGAACCGCCGCGTTGCCGATCTGCTCGGAGAAACCGAACGTCAGTGGCGAATTTGTTGTGACAAAGAAGCTCATCCGGTAAGGAACCCAGTTTGAACTGATCAGTACATCCAGCGTTGTGTCATCCTGAGGAGTCAATATACTGAGCGCTCTCGGCACCTTATCAAAACTTTGCCCGGCGTAGTTCCAGCTGTCATTGCCGCACGCTTCAAATTCTATCGTGTATTCCTGATTGGTCACAAAAACCGGAACCCCGCTGGTTATTTCAAGCCGGACGCCGAAAGCCGGAATCTTTGGAATCTGCGTGCCGGAAAAATGATCAGTAGCCCCCGGAACAACGTTGGTTGACGGAGCCAGTGCGGTCATAACGGTTGAGAACTCTCCGCTGTTTGTAAGACAGGTGGCGCTGAAGTTGGTTTCGACTTTCCATCGCCAAACCGCCGAGGCTAACAGGTTTGAACTGTCCAGATTGCCCAGAACCTGAACGGCCGCACCGAGAGGCCGTCCCAGCCATTGCCAGTCATTCAAATCGCCGCCGACATATTCATCCCATTTAAAAATTGCGCCGCCGTTGCCCTCCGTTGTTACGTTCGTATTTATATCTTCATCCGGAATGAAGTCTGCGTCCGTAATACTGGAAAAAGGGCTCGGCATGCCAGCCAGCAGGCCGGAGGCAAAGCCGACCCGGAAGTGCCAATCCAGATTGGAGCCGTCGGTGTCAGTCATGTGTGCGAAAGTCGTAGTAACCGTTTTGACATAGCCGTAGCTGAACTTCGGTAACGTTTCAACATCCTCTGTCCAGTGCCGGAAATGCAGGAAGGCTTCGGAAAACGTGGAGTAATCATTGGCATTCGGAAAGCTTTCCATCTGGACCCCGTTGACATATTTCCGCCCGCGCTGCATCCCGGTGCTGTTGCCGTCATGCTGGATGATTTTCCCAGGACCCAGCAGTTTGCGAAGTTCCTTGAGAAAAACCTGTCCGCCCAAACCGAAACTCTGTACTCCGTCTATATATCCATAGTCCGTAATCAGGTCGTTATTACAATCCATCGAACCCCAGGCGGGAGCGCACCCCCAGCGGGCGACATCAAACTCAACGCCGTCGGCACCGGACTCTTCAACCGTCCGCTTAACTTCCCGGGCAAACCATTCCGCCGCCGTCAGATTAAGCGGCCCCCCGCGAGGACACTGCAGGCTGAAATTAAGCTGCCACTGACCGCCCCAGAACATCATGTGTTTAGCTATCACCGTCTTGCCGGCCTCGAAAGCCAGCGGCGTGCCGCCGAACTGGGCACGGCTCAGCACAAAACTTTTATCAGCATTAATCGTGGTTACGATTGCGCGCTCCGTTTGCGACCAGTCCGGGTTGCCGGAACCGTCCAGTTTATAGATCAGTACATAAAGCGGTTTCCCGTCCGCATTATCCCGGTCAATGGCGCCCTGGGTTGACGCAATCTTTGTATAATCATCCACATAAAATACCGTACTGGTCGCCGATACATTCGCCGCCAGTTTCGTGCCGGTTTTCAGCAGCAAATGACCCGGGAAGATGTCCAATTTATTGGGCGTCTCGATATCACTGCCCCAGGCGCTCTGCTTGAGTACAATTTTATTTGGATAAGTGGATCGTGTCGCATCCCAGTTGCCATCGTTCACGGCACCAATGATTTCAATATTCTGGTACTTCACCAATTCCTCAGTGATCGTAGTATTAGTCGCCGGAGTCGGCCCGTGATAGGTCATGGCAATCGGAAACTGCTCCGGTAAAACCAAGGAAGAAACATTCGCCGGAACAATCGTCACCAGCCCGTTGGAAGCTACCGTGGAAGAGTCCATCGCAAAACTGCCCGGCAGACCGGTCGCCGCTACGTTCAGTCCGATACCCGGCACCACATTGCTCCAGTTCTGGTAGAGCTGAGTGACATTAAACTGATCGCCCTCTTCAATCGTAACGTAGCCGGAGAAATCCAAAACAACCGTTCCGTTTACCGACAGCACATTCGTTTCCGCACCTCTGAGAACATCATAGGAATTAGTACTGAATACTTTCATGACGTTGGTTGAACCGGAAGCCAGCATCAGATTGCCTTTGAAGTTCATCGTGCCGGGAACGCTGCCGCCGACTTCCAGTGTCGCACCGGAATTCATCACCGCCACCTGCACGGTGCCCGTACCGCTCAGCATTGTATTTGTAACAAAAGACGTCGTGATCAGCGGGCTTGCCAAGCTGCCGTTGATGATCAGTCCGCCTTTTACAATCTCGGTAGCTCCAGTGTACGTGCTCACTCCACTGAGTGTCACGGTAACCAGCGGATGATTCACAATCACGCCGCCGCTACCGCTAAGAACCCCTTTCAACTCAAAATCACTCGCGCTGCTGGTTGCCCCGAACTGCGCCGAACCCAGCAGAACGATATTATTGGTGATGGCATTAAATCCGAGCAAATCAGAATTGGCGGCCAGCGAGCTGTGCAGGCCGGACTCATCTTTCATGTACAGTGTGCCGGTTCCCAGCGAGTTTTTGTATTTCACAGCAAGTGTAGCCGTGTTGGTAATATTGCCGGAAAAGCCGCTATTGTCTCCGGCGAGCGTCAGCTTAAAGTCTCCGCTGCCGCTATGAAGTAAACTGCCGCTACCGCTGAGCGGGCCGTTCAGTCCTGCATTGGAACCGATCGTTGCAAGCCCCGACCCGATCACAATACGGTTCGTAATGGAGCGGTTTCCTAAGGTTAGAGTAGACCCGTCATTAAGGGTTAATGTGCCACCCCCCAGACCGGCGACGACCGTCAGTGGAGCGCCTGCAGTTATATTGAGCGTTCCGGCGTTGACCACCGTTCCGCCGCTATAGGTGTTGCCAGAGTTGGTAATCGTCAGAGTTCCAGACCCGGACTTGGTGAGCACTGCGCCGCTGCCGGCCAATATCGCACCCACCGTACCGCTCTGCCCGTCAAACGATGAGCCGATCAGCTGACCATCTGTGATTGTACCGCCGGCAATGGTTACAGCCCCCACCGTCTGGGTGGTGCCGTTCAGATCCAGCGTGCCGCCGGTCAGTACAGCAAGCGTTCCGGAAGAAGCTCCAAGCTTCCCGCCATTGGTAACAGCAAGCGTTCCCTCCAGCACCGTCGTGCCGCCGGAATAAGTATTCGTACCGGTCAGCGTCAGCGTATTTGCCCCGGCTTTAATAAGTCCCAGCGGACCATTGGTCGTATTGGCAATGAGACTGCTGTTGGTCCGGTTGCCCGCCGTGGTATCAAAACCAAACCCTGAACCGGCGGCGAAATTTCCACTGCCGAGAATCGCGGTGACGGCATCGTCGTCCACCGTATTTAAAACCGTCAGCACTGCGCTGTTGGAAACCATATAGCGTCCGGCAACAGCCCAGCCCGGCAGCGAATTGGTACCGGTGAGGCACAGTATACCCTCTCTGACGACCGTGCTTCCGTTGTAGGTATTCGTCCCCGACAGCGTCAGCGTACCTGCGCCGAGTTTACTCAGGCCTCCGGTTGATCCGCTGAACGGCTGAAGATTCGGCGCAATAGTCACATTTGCACCGGCGGTATCAATAATGGCTCCGCCGTTCTTAATGAATACATTCGACACACTCGCGGCAAACCAGGGCGAAACCGGGTTTGCATTGACCACGAGCCGTCCACCGTTGAAGTTAAATACCGCCGTCGCGTTGTTACGGAATATTTTGTCTGATTTCAGTGTGCCGCCGTCGAGATTTACGGTGTGCGTTCCGTTGGTGCTGGTTTCACCCAAACGCAAGTAATGGGCATTTACTAACCCCCCGCTGATCGTAAGTGTTCCGCTGCCGCCGGTGCCGCCGAACCCGCAAAGAATTTCGCCGGTGTTATTCAATATGCCTCCACTGACATTCAGTGTGCTGAGTGTTCCGGTAGCACCTGAGCCGAATCGCATATAAAAAGGACTGTTCACCGTCCCGCCGCTCAGATTGAATGTTGAATTACCGTTGATATGCGCAGCGTCATTGCCGTTATTGTTTGATCCAAGCGTGAGAGTTCCGCTTTGAAAATTCACCGTACCGGCGTTTATCGCCAGCGCATTATTGCCAGAACCCGAAGTGCCGAATGTGTACATGGCACCGCTTCCGCCGTTAAACGTGACTGTTCCGGAACCGGGCAGTGTCAGCAGAGCCGTGCCGGAAACGCTGTTGCTGATAGAAACCGTCCGGCCACTTGCGACATTCCAGCTCTGATTAGAGATCAGGTTTAACGCGCAGTTGAGCGTGAGATCCTCAGTAGCATTGGAAAGAATCAAGCCGGATGACCCCAGATCAAGGGTGTTCCCGGCACTGAATGTCACCGCGCCTCCGGGATTTACAACCTGAATACCGGCCCATCCCAGATCGGCTCCGAGACTGACGGTGTTGGCGCTAGTCACGGTATTCGACCACTGTGCGGTATCATTGCCGCCTGGCACCGCGCCGCCGACCCAGCTGGATCCGAGATTCAGATTATCAACATTATTCGTCTTGTTAACCGTCGCCGCCGACGCGAAAAAACACGATCCCGCCAGACCGACGAACACAGTAAATTTTAAAATTGTTCTCATAGAGTCTCCATTCCGTCACTCAGGGACGGCGCACCTTCATTTTATAAAATCCTCGGTCGGCTCCACCCGGCACCGGATTGGTATAGACCGATTGCGGCCAGGCGATATTTGTCTGCAGAGGGGTGAAAGAGTTCAACAGATTGGAAGTCCAGTAAACTTCATAAACCCGCCCTGACACTGAAGACCAATTCAGCCTGGTACGGTCAGTACTGCTTCCGACAAAAAACTGTGACAGCGCATTGGTCGGGTTGGTTCCAGCAATATATTCATAATAGTTGCTGAAGCCGTCTCCATCGGGATCGGCCGAGTCGCCGCTGATCGCAGTGTTCGTCAGCTGGTTCGATGTGAAATAAGCCGACCGCCACGCGTCTGCTGTCCAGGTGCGCAGGTATACCGCATCCCACACCGGAATCGTGAGCGTTCCGTTTTCAACCGCGCCATTGTTCAGCTCGGGAATCTGCGTTCCGACCAGCCGCTGCACCACGCCGGTGCCGACATCCACTACCCACGGGGTCAGAGTCATATTCAGATAGAGTCGTCCGTTTTTAAACTCCCGCATCCACCGTTCTGAGCCGCCTTGGTACAGGCGGATGTTGCGAATGGACGCATCGCCAATCTGTTCTGAAACGCCGAAGACCAGAGGCGGCGGCGTATTGCTGTCTGCAATTATAGTGAACCGGTAAGAAGTCCAGTTCGTCCCCAAAAATACCGAGGCCGGTTTGTGGAAGCCGTTGCTCGATATCCCGTCAATCGTCAGTGAACGAGGAACCCGATCAAAAACCTCCCCGTGGACGGTCCATGAATCATTGCCTTTCGCCTCAAACTCCAGCGTGTATTCCCGATTAGTCACCAGCACCGGCGCACCGTTGGTTATTTCAAGCCGGGTGCCAAACCAAAGCGCTTTAGGAACTTGCGAGTTGGGATAATAGGTTTTATCCATCCATGGCAACGTATTCGACGGGATCGCGGTGATGACTGCAGAATATTCTCCATTTGTGATGGAGCAGCTGGCAACAAAGTTTGATTCCGTCTTCCACCGCCAGACCGTTGAGGCCAGCAGATTGGTGCTACTCACATTATTGGTGATTTGAACGGCGGCCCCTTGAGGTGCTCCCAGCCACTTCCAATTGTTCAAGTCGCCCCCAACATATTCGTCCCATTTGTAAAACCCTTTATCTTCCTGCATGTTTGGATCGTTATAATCCGGGTTAGCCGGGTCAAAAGTAATGTCGGTCACGCTGGCAAAAGGATGCGGCATGTCGGTCAGCAGTGCGGCGGCAAAGCCGACCCGGAAACGCCAGTCGTACGACGCATTGTTATTGTTGGTATCGACAACATGCCCGAACAGTGTGGTCGGTGTTTTGGTAAATGCATAACTGAAGGCTGGCTGAGTATCTACACTGCTCACCCATTGGCGGAAATGGCGGAATCTTTCGGAATAGACGTCATAACCTCCGGTCGGAAAACTTTCCAGCTGAACGCCATTCATGTATTTCCAACCGCGCTGCCCAAATAATGCGTCGTTACCATCCGTCTGAACGATCCGGTTCGGTCCAAGCAGTACACGCAACTGCCGCTGCAACACCTGTCCGCCCAATCCAAAGCTGTTGATACCGTCTATATAGCCATGGTCGGCCACAAGGTCGTTGTCACAATCCATCGGGTTATTCGCCGGATAGCCCCACATCCACCGGCCTACATCCATCTCAACGCCATCCGCCTCGTCCTCATAAATGTTCTGAGCCACCTGCAGCCCGAACCATTCCGCCCCCGTCATGTTGAACGGACCCCCGCGCGGGGACTCCAGACTCAGATTCAGCTCCCACTGCGAAGGAGTCCAGAACATCATGTGGCGCGCAACGGCCGCCTGTCCGTTGGTGAACGCCAGCGGAACACTTTCGAGCTGACCGCGCTGCACCGTCAGGGTGCCGTTGGTGGTATTTATCTCGACCATCTTGACATGTTCCGCCCGCGACCAGTCCGGACGCCCGGCCCCATCCAGTCCGTACAGCAGCACATACGCGTCAGCCGAACCGGTCGCAACCAAACTGTCAATCGTGCTTTGCTTGGAAACGATCCGGGTATAATCCTGCAGAGTCAAAACCGTGTTGTTCGTAACCGCTGCCACATCCGCCGTCACCTTCGTCCCGGCCTTCATCAGGCAGTGTCCCGGCCAAATGGTGTCCAGCGGTATCCCCGCCGTTCCGCCCCAAGCCATCTGCTTGATGATGATTTTCTCGGGATACGTCGCGCGAACCGTGTCATAAACGGTGGGCTTCACGGCATGCATAATATCAACCGACGCATGCTCGCTTAATGTGTAGGCGAAATTGGTGTTGGCCACCCCGTTGGTCATGTCATCAAACGCAAAACCGGTCATGACCGGAGGCAAAGTCGCCGACAACGAAAGCGGTTTGGCAACGGTCAATTCCGGCGCGGTGGTGATCGCAAATGAAGAGATCACTGCCGGAACTTCCGAGTTGGTCGCAATATTAAGCCAGCCCATACCGGCATACAGCGTATTGGTCAGGCCGGGCGTATTGATTCCTATCCGCGACTTTGAAATCAGGTAATTCTGAGTGACATTGGTCGCCTCTCCAAAAATCAGCCCGAACTTCGGATAAACGGTGATGGATAGCTGGACGACATCGGTCGGATTGATCGGTTGCGCCCCGGCACGAGCGGAGGAGTCGCTATTCAATAATACGCTCTCATCACGAACACTCCACGCGAACGTCCCGGTTTTTGTGCCGCCCGTGTAATAGACAAAACGGATCAGATCATTCGTGGCGACATTCTGGAAATACCCTTTATCAATGGTTTCCGCCAGTCCCAGAAAGAGATCGCCGTTGGTGTACCCGTTTGCAGAAAAAGTCAGACTCAGTTTAAATCCGTTCGTAAAATTCTGCGAATAGCGGCTGGCATTAAATGCGGTGTAAGCACTGGCGTAACTATTGTTGTCGGCGACAACTCCGCCCCCACTGGCAAAAATAAAGTCGCCACTCATCGAACCGCCGCCATCTGTTTGCGTATCGAACCAGCTTCCTCCGGAGTTCAATGCACTGCCAACCAGAAGTTCTCCGGGCGTGCCGGAAAAATTGTCGCTCGGCAGAGTCGGCAAAGGTATCTCTGTCGTCACGATAAGACTACCGTCACCGGAGGCTCCAAGAGCCGATGCGGTATAAGTCCCGGCCGGAAGCCAGGTGGTTCCACCATCCAGCGAAAGGCTGCCAACAGTGTCTGTACCGGCAAAATTAAGGTTCAGCGTGGAGGCGACACCCAGAATCAGTTTGGCCTGGTCGCCAATATAGTTATTCGCCACACCATTTGTGAGCGTCAACGTCGCTCCGCTCGCCACGGTAATTCTGTTGGTTCCAAACGCTCCGTCCGAATTTCCGACCAGCTTGCCTTGCAAAACCGCTGTAATACCGCTGTAGGTGTTTGAGCTGGAAAGAATCAGATCGTCTGCACCTGACTTAGCCAGTCCGCCGACGCCGGAAATCACACCGGAGAATACATTATTGGTGCTGGCGGTCACTGTTATCGTTCGTGTGACTGAACCAAGATTTATCGGCCCGCTCCACGTAGTATTGGCACCGCCATCCAGCGTAAAATTACCATTCACCACCATCGAATTTGTAATGGACATCGAAGCACTATTGCCATGGATGAAGGTGACGTTGGTACCGATGGTAACCGCGCCGTAGCCGTACTGGCCGACGCCGCCGCCGAAGCTTCGAATGGTTCCCTCATTAAAATAGAACCCGCCGGTGAACGTGCTAGCGGTGATGATCTTGCTGATTGTCCAAAGGCCGGCACCGTTTTTAACAAGCTTCAGTTTACCCCCGTTGCCTCCATCCCCGATATTGGCAGTCGTATTATTCCCGGTACTTTCGCCATCCAGATAAAGCGTAGCGACGTTTCCGGACGTCGAGGCCCCCGAAACAGCACCCTCGATCAGCAGGCCGGCTTTTTCACCTGATGCGTCATTTTTAATCGTGGCCGATCCGCCGTTGCCTTGTATCGTGATACCCGAGGCGACCGTGGAACTGTTCGTGCCTGAACCGGCAAGAACCTGAATCACACCGCCGTCACTTAGCC
>Ga0247844_1004625_pt1 | contig 18458 bp, 13 predicted proteins | sample LaCtaG_FD_192421 | JGI IMG/M metagenome (GOLD analysis project Ga0247844, IMG submission 192421) | Freshwater microbial communities from meromictic Lake La Cruz, Castile-La Mancha, Spain - LaCruzMarch201714.5m_1 | ecosystem: Environmental > Aquatic > Freshwater > Lake | place: Spain: Castile-La... | reverse complement strand
GGATGGAAGATCCGGAGCAAAGCCACCCTCGTCTCCAAGACCAGTTGAAAGTTTTTTGGACTGAAGCAATGCCTTGAGTGAGTGGTAAACCTCAGCTCCCCAGCGAACGGCTTCAGAGAAAGTCGGAGCACCAACAGGAACAATCATGAACTCCTGAATGTCAACGCCGTTATCAGCGTGGGCTCCTCCATTGATGATGTTCATAAGAGGTACAGGGAGAGTGTGAGCGTTTGGGCCACCAAGGTATCTGTAAAGCGGCAAGCCACTGCTATCTGCAGCTGCTTTGGCAACAGCTAATGAAACACCAAGAATTGCGTTGGCTCCAAGGTTTGACTTGTTGTCAGTTCCATCGAGTGCAATTAAGGCTGTGTCGACAAGACGCTGATCGGTTGCATCAAAATCAACTAGTGTTTCGTCAATCTCCCCAATGACTTTGAGAACAGCTTGCTGGACACCTTTGCCCAGGTAGCGTGCCTTGTCACCATCTCTGGACTCGTGAGCTTCGAAAGCACCAGTTGAAGCACCGGATGGAACTGCTGCGCGACCAAAAGAATCATCGTCGAGAAGTACTTCAACTTCGATAGTTGGGTTTCCTCTGGAGTCTAGAATTTCTCTGGCGCCAATGGCTTCGATAAGTGACAAGTGGTTTCTCCTTAGAAGAGTTGAAATAGTGGCCGATCGGCCTTAAGAAACATCGTCGTTCGCTCTAGTTCTAGTTTAGTTTGGGCAGCCAAGTGCCTAGCCGATTGGCTTGATCTTGAGCCCCTGAAAGCCATTTTTAGGCTCTTCGAGCACTGCAAACTCAGCCATACCCTGCTCTTTTAAAGAATCCAGCAAAGTGTTCAACTTCTTAGGTGTTGGCTCTAACCTCACAAGATACCCAGCGGCAATTGCTTCAGCCTGAACTGAAAGTGCAGCCTGGTGCTCGTTGGGGTCGAAAATCACAACTAGTGATTTAGAGCTGGCGGAAGATCCTGAAACCAACTCGGCAACTCTTTCAAATCCGATTGATACTCCAACTGCGGCAACTTCGGTTCCGAGCCACTTTCCAACCATTCCGTCATAGCGTCCTCCGCCACCGATGGAGGATCCGGATGCTGGATGTTCAATTTCAAAAATTGAGCCGGTGTAGTAACCCATACCGCGAACCAGAGTTGGATCAAACCTAAGCTTGCCTGGGTGCAGTTTTTCTACAGCTTCAAAAATCTCACTGAGCTCAAGCGGCACATTTGGGTCGCTTGATAACGAAGAGAGCCAGCTTGATGTTGCATCGGAAATTTTCTCACCGAAGCGCTCTTTCATCTCTAGTGCGACTCCCTCAGGGCCGATTTTGTCTAGCTTGTCGATAGTGATCATTGCTTTGCCAAAGTCAGTCGGTGCAACACCCAAAGAGGCAATCGAGCGCGAGAGTAATTCACGGTGATTGATTCGAATCTTCGCATCTTTGATTCCAATTGCAGATAAAGCGTTTAGGCTCGCGTTTAGTAATTCAATTTCGGCGAAGTTTGTTCCGTCGCCAATGATGTCAATGTCACACTGAACAAACTGACGGTACCTTCCCTTTTGAGGTCGTTCCGCCCTCCAGACGGGTCCAGTTTGAATAGCCTTGAAAACTTTTGGTAGCTTCGCGTGGTTGGTTGCGTAGTAGCGAGTTAGTGGAACAGTCAGGTCGTATCTAAGACCTAGGTCCGAGAGTTCATCGGCATCTTTGCCAAGGGCTGCTTCAAGTTCTTCGCCGCGCTTTAGAACCCGGAATGCCAGCTTCTCGTTGTCCCCGCCATCACCTGAGCTAAGTCGCTCAATGGCTTCTAATGCGGGGGTTTCTATTTCTTGGAATCCATGGGAGGCATAAGTTCCAACAATCTTGGAGAGCAAATCATTTCGCACGGTCTTTTCTGTTGGGAGAAAATCCCTCATCCCGCGCGGTGGATTGATTTGCGATGCCATGGTTCCAAGTCTGGCAGACCAGGGCAAAAAAGCCTGGATACTTCTGGGTTTGTTGGGCTAAGCCTGACCCACTACTCCAGCATCAAATTCATCGCTGAGCTCGAAGGCTCTGATTTCAACTTGAAGTTCACGAATCGTTTCCCGTAAAGCGCGCTCCGCATCCAGGCCCTGATGTTTTGCCGATAAAACCAATGCGAGAAGCAATCCCCCGAGTTGATCTTCATCTTCTACAACAATGGCCGGTGTTGCCTCGGTTTCTAAGACGCCGAGCTTTTGGGCCTTACCAATAACTTTGTCGGCAAGTAGTAGCGCAGGTAGTGAATTAGGAATTCCATCCAGCACGCTTTGGCGTTCAGGTTTTTCCTTCATCTTGTGAGCATCCCAGCTCTTCATTACATCGTCACCGGTTTCAGCTTTGTACTTTTCTAACTCTTCGGCTGTTCCAAAAACGTGAGGGTGCCTGCCCTTCATCTTTGCAATTGAAAGCTCGGCGACATCCTGAATACTAAATGGCTCCCCGAGGGATCCAGACTCAGCAAGGTCCGAGTGAAAGACAACGTGATAGAAAACATCGCCAAGCTCTTCAAGAATTTGCTGACGATCATTTGACTCAATCGCATCAATTAGCTCATAGGTTTCTTCAATGAGGTACTTAGCCAAGGACTGGTGAGTTTGCTCTGCATCCCAAGGGCAACCGCCCGGGGCCCTAAGCTGCCTAGCAGTTTGAATTAGCTCATCAATTTTTGTCATTTACTTATCTTCCCTTTGAAGGTTTGCAATCACATCAAAAACTTCTCTGGCGAAAGAGATTAGTTCTTTGCCCGAAACCACATCGCCATCAGCGGATTTCGGAATTGGCAACTGCAGAGAATTTGCCGATTGCAAATACTTTAGCCCGACAAATGCTCTGCTGAGTTTGACCTGCTCGGACTCAGAAAGCTCCACGGGTTGGATTCTTGCAACCGCTGTCAGGAAGTTCACGTCCTTTAGTCCCACTCGATTCGCAATCTGTCTAAGTTCGGTGACTTCGATCAGGTTCTGCACTTGCTCAGGCGCTTTACCGTAGCGATCTTCTAACTCAGCAAGAATGCCATCCAGGATAGCTCTGGTGCTGGTTTCACCGGAGGCTGCGCTGAGCTTGTGATAGGCCTCGAGCCTGAGCCTTTCTGAATCCAGATAGGTATCGGGAATGTGCGCATCGATTGGTATTTCAAGTTTGAGCTCAGCCGGCGAATCGAGCTTGATGCCCTTGAATTCGGATACGGCTTCGCCGATCATGCGAAGGTAGAGATCGAAACCCACCCCTGCAATGTGCCCTGACTGCTCGCCGCCCAGCATGTTTCCCGCACCTCGAATTTCTAGATCCTTTAGGGCGACTTGAATACCCGCACCAAGTTCATTGTTTTGAGCAATGGTTGCCAGTCGATCGTGAGAGGTTTCACTAAGTGGCTTAGAGGGGTCATAGAAGAAGTAGGCATAGGCACGCTCTCTGCTTCTGCCCACTCTGCCTCGAATCTGGTGCAGCTGCGAAAGGCCGAAGTGTTCGGCTCTATCAATAATCAAAGTGTTGGCGTTTGGAATATCGATTCCAGTTTCGATAATCGTGGTGGATACCAAAACATCAAACTTCTTTTCCCAGAAGTCAACAACTACCTGCTCTAAAGCAGCCTCCGGCATTTGCCCGTGTGCCACAGCGATGCGAGCTTCAGGAACCAGCTTTGCAAGATCATTTGCAGTTTTCTCAATAGTTGCGACTCGGTTGTGGACAAAGAAAATTTGTCCTTCTCTAATCAGCTCACGCCTTATTGCAGCCGCCACCTGTTTTTCGCTGTAGCCACCGATGAAGGTGAGAATTGGATGCCTATCCTCAGGAGGCGTTGCAAGAGTTGACATTTCACGAATGCCGGTGATTGCCATCTCCAGAGTTCTTGGAATTGGAGTGGCGCTCATTGCCAAAATATCGACGTTGGTCTTAATAGCTTTTAGCTTTTCTTTGTGCTCTACTCCGAAGCGCTGTTCCTCATCAATGATTATCAGTCCAAGGTTTCGAAACTTGACGGTATCTGAAAGCAGTCGATGAGTTCCAATGACCAAATCGACTTCCCCGGTTGCCAATCCCGCAATTGTTTCTTTGACTTCTTTCGCGCTCTGGAATCTCGATAGCGACTTTACATTCACTGGGAATCCAGCAAATCGCTCCAGGAAAGTGTCGGTGTGCTGTCTTACTAGCAAGGTTGTCGGAACCAGCATGGCCACCTGCTTGCCGTCTTGGATGGCCTTGAAAGCAGCCCGCACCGCGACTTCGGTTTTTCCGTATCCGACATCACCTGCCAGCAGGCGATCCATCGGTACTGGCTTTTCCATATCCCTTTTGACTTCGTCGATTGTTGTTAGCTGATCAGGGGTTTCCTGGAACTGAAAAGCTTCTTCGAGTTCGTGCTGCCAAGGAGTATCCGATGCGAAAGCGTAACCCTTCGAGTTCATTCGAGCCGAATAGAGCTTGACAAGGTCAATAGCGATCTTTCGAACCGCTTTTCGCGCGTTGCCCTTAGCTCTTGCCCAATCAGAGCCTCCGAGCTTAGAAATCAAGGGGGCTTCACCACCCACATAACGAGTGAGCATGTCTAGTTGATCAGTTGGAACAAAAAGGGTGTCTTCTGGGTAGCCGCGCTTGGGAGACGCGTACTCAATCAACAAATATTCCCTCTGATGCTGCCTTGAACCAATGCCGCTGGTTCTTTGAACCAGTTCCTTAAATCTCCCAATCCCGTGAATCTCGTGAACGACAAAATCCCCGGACTTTAAGGTAAGTGGGTCAACCGCAGCGCCTCGCTTGACAGCTAGTTTTCTAACCTGCGGTGAGGCGTAGCTACTCTTCGAGTAGTACTCGGTGTTGGTTAGAAAGGTAAGTTTCGAGCTTTCCGAAACAAAACCCTTTTTGATCGGAGCCTGAATGACATAGATTGTCTTGGGTTTTGGCGCAGTTGGAAATTCATCCACCAGATCTGCTTGAAGCTTTCCATGGATAAAGACCTCGCGGAGTCGCTCCGCAGTTCCGTGGCCTTGGGCGGAGATAACCACAAGGTGACCTTGGTCAATTTGGGTTGTGACCCATTCCAGAGCTGTTGCATCAACACCCTTGAAGTTTGGAACTTCAAGGATTCCTAGATTCACAACTTCTTCGCTATCTTCACCAAATGGCGAGAGGGTAACGAGTTGAAACTTCGACATTTTTGCACTGAAGGAGGCGAAGTCAATAAATCCGCCGCCGGATAAATCAATTGGCGCTGATGCTCCATCCATCGCTGCATCCCAGGCTGCGTGCAAAAACTCCTCATTAGTTTCAACAAGGCTCGCAGCCCTTGCAGCTGCTTTTTCTGGAGATAACAGCACAACCGTCACGTTCTTTGGCAGGTAATCAAAGATAGAAACCATTGAATCGGCAAGAGCTGGCGCAAGAGACTCCATGCCCTCAACTGGCATTCCAAGTGAGATTTTCTCGAGCATGGCTGAAAGATTTGGAAACTCGTGCATCATTTCTCGCGCCCGCGAGGCGACATTGGGAGTGATAATCAATTCCCTAGCTGGGTAGAGAGTCAGCTGTTCGAGTTTGATAGATGATGAGCGCTGATCGGAAACGGAAAATTCTCGAATTTCTTCTAGCTCATCGCCGAAAAACTCGAGGCGCACAGCGTGTTCAGCGGTGGTTGGGAAAATATCAAGAATTCCACCGCGGACTGCAAATTCCCCACGACGTGAAACCATGTCCACTCGCTGATAGGCCTGCTCGACTAGCTTGAGCGATAACTCAGGAAGCAGGTAGTCCTTGCCCTGAACAAGCGATAGCGGTGGGAACTTTTCTAGGCCAGCAACAATTGGCTGCAGGGCTGCACGAATTGAAATCAAAACGTAGACCTGGTGAACCGGTGGCTTCAAGGACAGCTCGTGAAGTCGGGCTAGTGTCTGATAGCGCCGACCCACCGTTTCAGCACTTGGGCTGAGTCGCTCATGTGGAAGCGTTTCCCAAGATGGAAACAGCAGAATCTCCGCTTCGGGATCTAGATAGGCAAGCTCTTGTTCAATGTCTTCAGCCTCACGTCCTGTTGATGCAACGATCAGTTGAATTGGGGGCTTATCGCCTTTGAGCTCAGAAAACAAAGTGAGCAAAAATGAATTTGCACTCTGAGGTGCAACGATGGAAATCCTTGAGTTTTCAAGGTTTGACTGAAGTTTTGCAAACGGGTAGCCCTGGCCCAGGCGCGCGAGTACCCCGTGCTTTTTCACAAGCTCAAGTCTAAGCAGTACCGCTCTCGCCTGGTGCGTGGAATTTTGCCTGAGCGGCCACGATGCCATTGCGCGCCATTTCCTCAAGCGCGTCAGCTGCTATCTCCAGAGTCACAGCCAGCTCAGTTTTTTCTGAACTCGAGAAATTCTTTAGTACGTAGTCGGCTGCATCGGCCGATCCAGGTGGTCTTCCAATTCCTAGTCGAATGCGAGCAAAATCATTGCTGTCAATGGCTGAGATGATATCGCGGGTTCCGTTGTGGCCACCGTGTCCGCCGCCCTGCTTCAATCTGAAAGTAGCTGGCGGTATGTCTAGTTCATCGTGGGCAACAATTAAGGATTCAGGGTCTAGTTTGTAAAAGTTCATGAGAGAAGAAGTTGGCCCGCCGGAAAGATTCATGAAAGACAGAGGCTTTGCCAAAATGAGCTTTGGTCCACCAATGATTTTAACTTCAGCTACCAGTGCGTTTGACTTGTGGGCCTTGAAGGTTTCGCCGAATCTGGCTGCAACAACATCGAGCAACATCTGCCCTACGTTGTGGCGATTAAGTGCGTAGTTGGGCCCGGGGTTGCCGAGCCCAACTACTAAAAAGGTATTACTCAGCTTTAGCGTCCGGAGCCTTAGCTGCCGCTGGAGCAGCCTCAGCTGCAACAACAGCTGGTTCCTCGTTCTTGCCAGCTGCGGTGATTACAACCGAAGCAATTAGCTCATCTGGCTTTAGTTCTAGCTTGGCGCCAGCAGGAATGACGATGTCCTTTGCTAGCAAGTGGAAACCGGCACCTTCCTTGTTGAAGACAGCTTCAACGTACTCAGGAATAGTGGTTGCATCTACTTCTAGCTTTAGAGTCTTGTGCTCAAGATCGATGGTGGTACCAGAAAGAGACTCTCCAACAACGTGAACTGGAACTTCAACGTGTACGCGCTCACCCTTCTTGATCTCAATTAGGTCAACGTGCTCAATCACCTGTGTGACAACATCCTTGGTTGCGGACTTCACAAGCACCAGCTGAGCCGAACCTGCGATGTCTAAATCAATCAGCGCGTTCTTGTGACGAAGCACAAGAGCAACCTCATGAGCTGGCAGTGTGATATGCCTTGGCTCTGAGCCGTGGCCGTAGATAACTGCTGGAGTCTTACCGGCGGCGCGGAACTTACGCGCTGCACCCTTGCCAAAGTTGGTTCTAACTTCAGCAACTAGTTTGTTTTCTGCCATTTTCATTCCCTTTACTAGATAGCAAGCCCTAATTGAACTTGATAATTCTTTTTTCTACTCAAGCGTTGAACGCGAGGATCTGGGAACTGGTCCGAAGAAACCCCGTCGATAACGGCTTCCGCAAGGAAGCCCTCGCCGTTGTTGTTTACAAGCCTACCGCTAGCTAGCTAGCGGAATCAAACCCTAAGATTGGCCAGGGAATAGGGAGGTGACTGAGTCGTCGCCAAACACTGCAGTGATTGCCTTGGCAATCAAAGGGGCGATGGACAAAACGGTCAACTTGTCGAATTCTTTGTCTGGGGTAATTGGCAAGGTGTTGGTCACAACCACTGCATCTACCGAAGCATCCGAAAGGCGCTCAACAGCTGGCTCTGACAAGACCGCGTGGGTGGCTGCAACGATAACGCGCTTGGCACCGTTGTCTTTTAGGGCTTTGGCGGCGGCAACGATAGTTCCGCCGGTATCAATCATGTCGTCAACTAGCACGCAGGTGCGTCCTTCAACCTCACCAACTAGTTCGTGAACTGAGACTTTGTTAGGCACGTTTGCGTCGCGACGTTTGTGGATGATGGCCAAAGGAGCACCTAGGCGATCAGCCCAAATGTCGGCTACTCGAACTCGTCCTGAATCTGGGGAAACAACTGTCAGCTCTTCATTGCCCCATTTGTCTTTCACAAAATCAGCAAGCATAGGCAAAGCCCAAAGGTGATCCACCGGTCCGTCAAAAAATCCCTGAATCTGAGGTGAGTGAAGATCAACTGACATCACTCGGTTCGCTCCAGCGGCTTTGAAAAGATCTGTGACTAGTCGAGCCGAAATTGGCTCACGTCCCTTGTGCTTTTTGTCCTGACGAGCATAGGGAAAGAAAGGTGCAACGACGGTAATTCTCTTTGCACTAGCGCGCTTTAGAGCATCGACCATTAGCAACTGCTCCATCAACCAGTGGTTGATTGGAGAAGGATGAGACTGAATAACAAAAGCGTCCACACCGCGGACGCTTTCTTCAAATCGAACGAAGGTTTCTCCGTTAGCAAAGTCGTATGCAGTTGTTGGTACAAGTGTTGTTCCAAGCAGTGCTGCCACTTCTTCCGCAAGTCCCTGATGGGCTCTTCCGCTAACCAATGCCAGTCTTTTTTCTCCGGTGGTCTTAATGGTCAACTGCGGGCTCCTAGTTTCTACTTGGACTTGTTTTTGGAAGCTGCTTCTGCGGAGGTGGTTCCAGGACGCTTGTTTATGACCCAGTCAGCAATGCTGCGCTGTGGTGAAACATTCATTCCCAGTTCTCCTGGAGCTACATCTTTACGAACCACTGTGCCGGCCGCTGTGTAGGCTCCATCTCCAATCGTAATGGGCGCAACAAAGACGTTTTGCGAGCCTGTTCGAACGAACGAGCCAATCTTGGAGGTGTGCTTGTTCACTCCGTCGTAGTTGGCAAAAATCGTTCCCGCTCCGATGTTTGAGCCCTCGCCGATTTCAGCATCCCCCACATAAGACAGGTGAGGAACCTTAGATCCGGTGCCAATCTTGGCATTCTTGGTCTCAACGAAGGAACCAATCTTGCCGCTCTTGCCAAGGTCGGTTCCAGCTCGCAGGTAAGCAAATGGGCCAACTTTGGCCGCTTCATGGACCGTACTGTTTTCGATAACTACCGATGGTCCAACTTCAGCATTAGCACCGATGGAAGTTAGGCCCCGAAGATGTGTCGATGGATGAATGGTTGCGTCCTGGCCAATTGTGACTTGAACATCAATCCAAGTTGACTCTGGGTCCAAGATTGTGACGCCGGATAGCTGCCAAGCTTTGCAGATGCGGTTGTTTAGTTCTTTGGCGACTTCAGCTAGCTGAACTCGATCGTTGATTCCGTGAACCAACCAGTTATCGGAAACTATCTCAGCCATCACTGGATGGCCGCCTTCTACAAGCAACGCAGCGACGTCAGTTAGGTAGCGCTCCCCCTGGGCGTTGTGTGACTGAAGCTTGGATAGCGCCTGTCGCAAGTCAGAAGCGTCAAAGATATATACTCCAGCGTTGATTTCAGAAATCGCAAGCTCTACCTCAGTAGCATCCAGGTGCTCAACAATCTTGGCGACCTGGCCATCGCTTCCGCGAATGATTCTGCCGTAGCCGGATGGGTCTTCCAATAAAGCAGTGAGAATAGTGGCCGAGGCTTTTCCGGATCTGTGAGCTGCGACCAAGTCGGTAAGTGTTTGGGTGTCCATCAATGGAACATCTCCGCTGATAACCAGAACATCGCCTGCAAAGTCAGCTGGAATTTTTGAAAGGCTTACTTCAACCGCACGACCAGTGCCTGCAATTTCGTCCTGCTCAACCTGAATGGCGGCTGGATAGCTTTTGGTTAGGTACTCACTGATGATTTCTTTTTGATGACGAAGCACAACATAGACTCCCGAAGTTTTCAAGGAAGTGGCTGTTGCCATAACGTGACCAATTAGAGTGCGACCAGCTAACTGGTGCATAACCTTTGGGGTGGCGGAAACCATTCTGGTTCCGCTGCCGGCTGCAAGTACTACGCAGACAAGCCCTTTATCTGACATCAACTTCTCCCAATCGGTTTTCGCTCCGCCCTCAGGATTCGAACCTGAACTCTACGGCTCCAAAGGCCGCCGTGCTGCCGTTACACTAGGGCGGATCACAATCAAGCAAGGCCCGATTACCCCCTAAGTCTGCCAGAAACCTTGAGTGCTTAGGCCCGATTCTCGCTTTCGGCCAACCAACTAGCCTCGAGCTGGTCCCGCTTTGTGGCTAGCTCACTGGCTCTAACAGCCAAGGCAGCCAGGCCTTCGTAGTCAGCCGGGTCATGCTTTTCCAGATTCGCTCGAACCTCAATTTCCTCAGCTTCTGCCTTGGCAATTGCCCGCTCGAGCCTTTGAAGATTTTTCTGGCTCGCCCTAACCTGCGCCCCGGAAGTTGCTTTAGCGACAGGTGTATCTTCCTGTACCCCGCCTGATTTACGCAGCTCGAGATACTGATCAACACCGCGAGGTAAATGTCTAAGTCCACCATCGCCCAGCAGTGCATATTGCATGTCGGTGACTCTCTCGAGTAGATACCTATCGTGACTTACAACAATCAATGTCCCGGGCCAAGAATCCAAAAGGTCCTCGACTTGAGCAAGCATGTCGGTGTCAAGATCATTTGTCGGCTCATCAAGAATCAATAGGTTTGGTTCGCCAAAAAGCAGCCTTAGAAGTTGAAGTCGTCTTTTTTGACCACCGGATAAATCACCAATTGGTGTTTGTAGTTGAAGGCTAGTAAATCCAAGCTGCTCAACAAGCTGGGAAATTCCAACTTCCTTCTTGTCAACTACAAAGGTGCGCTTCTCTCGAGCAATGAGTTCAAAGATTCGCTGATCGGCAAATTCATCAAGCTCGCGAACCTCCTGACTCAAGATTGCTGGCACTACAGTTTTGCCAAGTTTTATTCGACCCTTGCTGGGAGTTAGGGAGCCGAGAATCAACTTCAGCAAAGTTGTCTTTCCCGCGCCATTAGCTCCAAGGAGTCCGATTCGATCTCCTGGACCCAAGCGAAGAGTCACATCAGATAACAGCTGCAAGCCATAGATTGAGTAGTAGAGATTTTCGATATCCAAAACATCTTTTCCCAAACGAGTGGTGGCAAGCTTGGCTAGGTTCACACTGTCTCTTGGTGGCGGTTCATTTGCTATTAGCTCGTTAGCAGCATCGATACGAAACTTAGGCTTGGTGGTTCTTGCCGGGGCTCCTCGGCGAAGCCAGGCCAGTTCCTTTCGGAGTAGATTCTGTCTTCTTGATTCACTGGCAGCTTGAGATCTGGCCCGCTCGTTGCGCTCCAAGATGTAGGCCGCGTAGCCGCCATCGTAGATATCAATAACGCCGTCGTGAACTTCCCAGGTCAAGTTGCAAACCTCATCCAAGAACCAGCGGTCGTGGGTGACCAGTAACAATCCCGAGCTAGCTTTGCCCCAGCGAGACTTTAGATGCTGGGCAAGCCAGGCCACACCTTCGATGTCCAAATGGTTAGTTGGCTCATCCAGCATCAGGATGTCCCAGTCACCTGCCAGCAAAGCAGCTAATGCCACCCGGCGTCTTTGGCCACCCGAAAGCTGCGCTACCTTCTGGTCGAAATCGAAGTCAGCTAGAAGACCTGCAAAGATATCGCGAATTTTTGGATTACCGGCCCACTCGTGCTCGGCAAGATCCCCAATGACAACCTGTGAAATGCTCTGATCCGGCAGGAAGTCATCCACCTGGTCAAGCATTCCGATGCGCACATCACTTCGCTTAGTAATCTGGCCCGAATCCGGTTCCTGAGTTTTCGCAAAGAGTCGAAGCAGAGTTGATTTACCGTCGCCGTTTTTACCGACTATGCCAATCCGGTCACCGTCTTGAACACCAATAGTTAGATCTTTGAACACTTCCGTAGTTGCAAAGCTGAGCCGAATTCGCTCAGCTCCTAGTAGATGCGCCAACTAGTTCTCCAAGCGCGTGCCGGAAACGGATGTGTGAGTTGCAATCGAAGGTAAGCCTGCGCCAGCTAGTCGATTAGCAATTTGTTCCGCGTGAATTCGATCCTTAGCAAGATGAGCGATGGTTGGTCCAGATCCGGAAACCATCGACTTCAGAGCTCCCGCTTTTTTCCCAGCCTCAATGGTTGCTGCAAGTTCCGGCCTTAGAGCCAAAGCAGCAATTTCGAGATCGTTGTGCATATAGTTTGCAACTTCCACCGCGTCTCCTGCAATCAGGGCTGCTACCAGCTCTGATGGCACTTCGGGTATTTCCAAAGTTGACACATCAACTCCAGCCTCGGTTCGCAGGATGTCAAGCTTGCGATAAACATCAGGGGTAGAAAGTCCAACTTGAGATGGGGTCATGACCCAGTGCAAGACTGCAGCGGTTTCAATCTTCGAGAGATTCTCGCCACGACCTGTGCCGATAGCTGTTCCGCCCTGCATTGAGAACGGGACATCAGATCCAAGCTTGGCAGCGGCTTTTGAAAGCTTGTCTTCTAAATCAGCTGAGAACAACTGGTTTAGGGCCACAAGCGCAGCTGCACCGTCAGCGGAGCCTCCAGCCATACCTCCGGCGATTGGAACTGATTTGTGAATTGTGAAGGCCACTAATTCAGGCTTAACGGCCGGGCTGAGCTCCTGCAGAGCAAGACCTGCTTTGTAGACCAAGTTAGTGGCATCTGTGGGCACTAGCTGCTTGCTTGACTCTGCGAAGGGGCCGGCAAAGCTAATTGAGAACTTGCCTTCTAATTCAACGCTCACGACCTCTCGAAGACTCAAAGCTTGGTAGCAGCTGGCGACCTCATGAAAGCCGTCTTTCAAAAAGGCCCCAACCGCGAAGTAAACATTCACCTTCGCAGGGCTCGAGGCAACTACATAAGAGCGGGTGCCCAATCGAGCAACCAACATCTTCCAAATTTCCAACCAGTAAGACTCGAGTTCTGATTTTGCGGAATCGTCTGGGAAGCCATCCAGTACAACCTCTAGCTGACTAAAGTCCGTGTTCCAGGAGGTTATCGAAACGGTAGCGCGCTCAATGCCATCGAAGGACAAAACTATCTTGGAGGGCAAGGTAGCCCAGGAAACTCTTGGAGTTCTAATTTGGCCCCACGAAGAAGGATCGTTGAGAATATTGAAAACCCTGGCCGCGCTAGCCGAGAAATATGTTGTCGCAACTAGAGCCGCCGTTGACTGTCGAAAGTCCGTTTCAAAAATCACTTCTTACTCGCCAGCCTTACAAAATCATCAATAATCAAATCTTCACCGCGTGCTTGAGGGGAGATTCCAGCTTCGACCAATATGCGCTCCGCTTCGGCAGGCGAACCTGCCCAATCCGAAAGTGCCTGTCGAAGAGTTTTTCTCCGCTGAGCAAACGCTCCGTCAATAACTCTAAACACTTCTAGGCGAAGTGCAGCAGGGAATTCATCTTCTCGTTTTTCGAAATAGACAAGTGCGGAATCTACATTAGGAATCGGCCAGAAGATATTTCTTGAGACCACTCCCCCTGATGAAGCCTTTGCGTACCAAGCCAACTTCGCACTTGGAGAACCATAAGTTTTTGACCCCGGAGGGGCAATCAACCTTGCTGCAACTTCTGCTTGGACTAAAACCAAACCCTTTTTCAGGGTTGGGAAGGTTTCCATGAAGTGCAGAAGTACTGGAACCGAGATGTTGTATGGAAGATTTGCCACCAGCGCATCTGGTTCAAAGGGCAACTCGGTGACGTTCATGGCATCGGCAGAGATAATGTGGCAATTATGCCCCGAAGCTCTTTGGTCCAGAGTCTGCTTGAGCCGATCTGCCAAACGGCTATCGAATTCGATAACCGCTAGCGCGTTGACCTTTTCTAACAAACCAAGAGTCAATGAGCCAAGACCCGGACCAATTTCAACAACTTTGTCCCTGGGAGAAAGATTCGCGGCGCCAACAATTTTGCGGATGGTGTTCGGATCAATCACGAAGTTCTGCCCGAGCTTTTTGGTGGGTTTTAGATCAAGCTCTGCTGCTAAGCGTCTTATCTCCCCTGAACCCAGTAGCTCAACCATTAGTTGTCCCAGGATCCGTAGACCTCGATGGTGTTTTGGGCTATTTGGCCAGAGAGCTCGTTGGCATCCATTCCCAGCTGCTGCGCCATAAAGCGCACAGTGATTGGAACAAGGTACGGGGCGTTGGGGCGGCCACGCAGTGGCTCGGGGGTCAAAAACGGAGCATCAGTTTCAACCAGAATCTTGGTTTTTGGCATCGCCTTTAGTGAGTCACGAAGGTGCTGGTTGCGCTTGATTGTGATGTTGCCAGCGAAGGATGTATACCAACCGTTATCGGTGCAGATTTTTGCCAGCTCGAGATCTCCCGAGTAGCAGTGAAAGACGACTTTGTTTGGTGCGCCAACTCGAAGCAAAGTTTCTACCACTTTGTCGTGGGCGTCACGATCATGAATCTGCAGAGCTAGATTGTGCTGCTTCGCGATGTCAATGTGACGCTCGAACGAGTACTGCTGAAACTCAATTCCTTGAGTATCTTCAGTTCTGAAAAAATCTAAACCGGTTTCACCAATAGCTCTAACTCTTGGTTCACGAGCTAGCAAGGCGATACCTTCGATGTCTTTATCGAGGGCTTGCTTGGATTCATACTTAGCGGCTTCGTTCGGATGGATTGCAACGGCTGCAAGCAATCTGGAGTCTTTGGCTGCTACCTCTGCGCACCACTTTGAACTTTCCAATGTCACACCAACTTGCACCGCTCCAAGTATTCCAACTTGACCGGCAAGGCTCATGTGGTCCTGGTAATCCATTGGCTGATCGCCATCAGCTATTTCAAGATGGGTGTGATTGTCGTAAGTTCCAACCAAAAGTGGTTCTGGAAGTTCTGGGTAGCTAAGGTTTTTTCGGTTTCCGTCAGCGTCAAAAAACTGCCGAGATCTAATGTGCTCGTTCACGCGCTTAGGCTAAGCCTTTTCTTCTTGGGCAATCCTTGGAAACAACGATTCCAATTCGCCAATCTGAGTTCCTGGCTTCAGCTGCCCCCAACTAGCAGCTTCCAACAAAGACTGATCTGCAAGATCGCCAAGTGAGCCACCAATTGCGGCCCAGAGTTTCGCACTGGCCTTTGGAGTGAAAGGAGAAAGCAAGACAGCCAAAGCCCTAACTCCCTCAAGGGAGGTGACCAGGATGGTGGCCAGACGCTCGCGGTTGGCCTCGTCTTTAGCCAATATCCATGGCTCTTGTTCGGTTAGGTAGCCATTTAGCTGATCCACTAGCTCCCAGATGGCAACCAGCGCGTCCTGGATTGCAACCTGATCCATGGCCTTATCGGCTGCTTGAACGGAAGCTTCGGCAACAGTTGCAATTTTCTTGTCAGCCTCGGTTAGGTTCTTGCCTTCTGGAACTGCTCCACCGAAGTATCGGTGAATCATTGCAACCACGCGCGAGGCAAGGTTTCCAAATCCATTGGCTAGCTCTGATTGATATCTGGCTGATAGATCTTCCCAAGAAAATGAACCGTCTTGACCAAATGCAATTGCCCTCATGAAGTAGTAGCGGAATGCGTCCGAGCCAAAGACATCGGTGATTTGTGTTGGCGCAATACCAGTGAGTTTCGATTTCGACATCTTCTCGCCACCAACCAAAAGCCAGCCGTGAGCAAAGACTCTTTCAGCGGGCTTTAGTCCAGCAGCCATGAGCATTGCTGGCCAAATCACTGCGTGGAATCTCAAGATGTCTTTTCCAACTACCTGGATTGATGCTGGCCACAAACTATCTAGCTTCTCTTGATCCTCGCCGTAACCTACAGCGGTGATGTAGTTCAGTAGCGCATCGAACCAAACGTAAATCACGTGGTTGGTGTCCCAAGGAATATCGATACCCCAGTCGAACTTATCTTTGGAGCGGGAAATCGAAAGATCTGTTAGCTCGCGCTTAACGAAAGAAATAACTTCATTTCTTGCTGATTCTGGCTGGATGAAGTTCGGATTTTGCTCATAGTAATCAAGCAAAGGCTGCTGGAATTCACTTAGCTTGAAGAAGTAGTTGGTTTCTTCCAGACGCTCAACTGGCTTTGAGTGGATTGCGCAAACAAGCTCCTCAGCGAAGGCGCCTTCTCCTTCAACCAAATCAGAATCCGTTTTGAATTCTTCGCAGCCAACGCAGTAGTTTCCTTCGTAGGAGCCCTGGTAGATAAAGCCCTTATCGTGCAGGTCCTGTAAGAACTTCTGGACGTTTTTCTTGTGTCTAGGCTCAGTAGTTCTTATGAAGTCTTGGTTGTCAATATCCAGGGTCTCAAGCAAAGGTAACCAAGAATCGTGCACCAGCTTGTCAGCCCAGTCCTGTGGGGATGAATTGTTGGCGCTGGCTGTTCGAAGAATCTTCTCGCCGTGCTCGTCGGTACCGGTTAGCAAGAATGCACTGCTGCCCTTTTGGCGTTGCCAACGCGTTAGAACATCCGAGGCAACTTCGGTGTAAGCGTGGCCGATGTGGGGGGCGTCGTTTACGTAAAAAATGGGAGTCGTGACATAAAATGACTTTCCCGATGGGCTCACGCTAGACATGGGTACAAGCTTAACCGAGCGGGGCTAGCTATTCCCGTTTGAGAGCTAAAGCGTAGAGCTCAGAGCTTGAGGACCCATATTGCTTAGCAACACTCGCGCAAGCTTGCTTGAGTCCGGTTCCCTCGCTTTTGAGCTGAATAACCTTTGCCACAAGGTCTTCAAGGTTATAAACCACCGGATCCGCTCCAGAAATAACCAGCACCATCTCGCCCTTTTGGTCCTTGGCCCAATCCATAAGTTCTGCCAAAGTGCCGCGCTTGGTCTCTTCGAATTTCTTGGTCAGCTCCCTTGATACCGAAGCTCGACGCTCTGGCCCAAAAACTTTGGCTGCATCCTTCAGCGAATCAACGATTCGGTGAGGGGATTCAAAAAATACCATGGTGCGAGTTTCGGAACTTAGAGACTCGAATATTTTGGTGCGCTCTCCGGATTTTCTAGGTAGGAAACCTTCAAAGCAAAAACGATCTGTTGATAATCCGGAGACAGCTAGTGCAGAGATTACTGCCGAAGGTCCCGGCACAACTTGAATCTGAACGCCTGCTTCGGCGCATGCTCTCACCAGCGCAAATCCCGGATCGCTAATGGTGGGCATTCCAGCATCGCTAACCAAAAGCAAATCAGCACTCTGAGCAATTTCGACTAGGCGATCGAGTTTTTGTAATTCATTGTGTTCGTGAAGGCTTATTAGTTCTGCGGCTAGCTTTACACCCAAATGATTTGCCAGCTTTAGCAGTGTTCTGGTGTCTTCGGCAGCAATCACTTTGGCGTTTGCTAAGGTGAGCTTTAGTCTTTCCGATGCATCGCCAATGTTTCCAATTGGAGTGGCGGCCAGAATGAGCATTGCATCATTCTCGCAGAAACCTAAGCTCAAGGTTCATTAGCATGGGCTTATGCGCCTGGCTAAAAGATCAATTGCGGAAGTAATCGGATTTGCCTCCGTGATGGTAATTGCCTCACTTACGCGTCTTTGGAATCTGGGCTACCCAGCAAAGCTAGTTTTTGACGAAACCTATTACGTAAAAGACGCCCTGACTCTAGGTCGCGAAGGCCACGAGAAATCCTGGCCCGAAGGTGCCGATGCGTCTTTTCAATCAGGAGATGTTTCTGGCTACCTGAGCGATGCCGCATTTGTAGTTCACCCGCCTTTGGGTAAATGGCTCATAGCCTCCGGGATGTGGCTCACTGGCCCCGATCAGGCCACCGGTTGGCGCCTTAGCACCGCGATTCTTGGAATTGCAACAGTTGCCCTTTTGATGCTGGTGGCATTCAAGCTCTTTCGTTCAGTCCCGCTGTCGATTCTGGCTGGATTTTTTCTGGCAGTTGATGGCCTGGCTATCACGCTTTCCCGCACAGCTTTATTAGATGCCTCGCTCACTTTCTTTCTACTTCTCGGGTTTTGGCTGTTCTTAATTGACCAGGAAAAATCGAGGTTGAAAATTACCCAAGCCATTGAGCAATCGAAAAACTCAATTCTTATCTTTAGGCCGTGGCTTATCTTGACTGGGGTCGCGTTAGGTGCAGCTAGTTCGATCAAGTGGTCGGGGCTTTATCTGCTTGCAGGAATTGGTTTATACGTTGTGTTTTCGGAGAGCTTACTTCGCAAAAATTCTGGTGAGCAAAATTGGCTGCGGCAGGGAGTTTTTTTCCAAGGTTCGTACTCTTTTGTGTCACTGGTCCCCACGGCACTTGCAACCTACCTTTTGACTTGGGTTCGTTGGATTTTCGGAACCGGTGGGTACTTGCGAGACTCAGCCACCGAAAACCCAGCTAGTGGAATATTTGGGCTGTTGCCAGATTGGTTGATCTCACTTTGGAATTACCACCAATTGATTTATGGCTTCCACGTGAATCTAACGAGAGAGCACCCATACGAAGCTAGCCCGCTGGGTTGGCTAATTGGGCTTCGCCCAACCGCCTTTTTCTATGAGACGTATTCAATGGGAACAAATGGGTGTGAGATAGC
>Ga0247844_1004623_pt1 | contig 18465 bp, 20 predicted proteins | sample LaCtaG_FD_192421 | JGI IMG/M metagenome (GOLD analysis project Ga0247844, IMG submission 192421) | Freshwater microbial communities from meromictic Lake La Cruz, Castile-La Mancha, Spain - LaCruzMarch201714.5m_1 | ecosystem: Environmental > Aquatic > Freshwater > Lake | place: Spain: Castile-La... | reverse complement strand
ATGTTAGGCAACTTTGCTAATATCGCACTTACGAGGGTTATGCTCGCCATAGAAAACGTTGGTTGAAGTGTGGTAACTCCAATTTAACGTTTTCTATGTTTTTATCAAAACCTTTGCAAACTATTGTTATAACTAACAGATTACTTACTCTGTGCTAAGTTTCGATGATTTTCCCGTAGTTTACTTTGCGCTCGGCTACCTATTGGCGGCGGCAGTGGCATTGTTGGTGTATGGGAACAAAATCAGAATTCAGGAGCTCCTTTTTTTGGTAGCTTCGGGTACATTGGTGATACTGATGCGCTTACCAATCGTCATTTTCAATCAGGAAATAAATCCTGACGAAAGCCAGATGATTGCCCATGCTCTTACTTTACAGCAATACCCTATTTATTGGCAATCGGTGGACGGGACAACGATTGGCCCTTTGGACAATTATGTTTTACTTCTTCCTTCTTTTTTTGGAATTGCCATAAACTACACTTCTGCCAAGTTGGTAGGTTTGCTTTGTGTACTGGGAAGTTTGTGGTTTTTCTACAAAAGTGTTAAAAATTTCTTCAATGGTTCGGTAGCTCGTTTAGCCTTATTGCCACCTTTATTTTTAGTGACCTTCACACAGGATGCTGATTTTGTGCATTATTCGAGTGAACAATTGCCCGTGTTTCTGTTGAATTGGGGACTTTGGCTGTTGAGTAACCTCATCCCCAGCCCTTCCGCACGGGCGGCCCCGTCCATTTGGAGAAGGGAGCAAGCCAGTTTGCGTCCGGATTACAAATCCAGACGAGCATTAGCACTATCAGGGCTATTTTGGTTAGGCTTTGTGTTGGGAATGAGTCCTTTTGCTAAAATTCAGGTAGTCCCGCAAGCGGCAGTCATTGGGCTATTTTCATTGGTCTTTACTTTTCAACCTAAAAATTTCTTCAGGAATGCAGGCGCATTAATCGCGGGTGGGATAACTTTTCCACTGCTGATTATTGGTTGGGCAGCAGCTTATGGGGTTTTAGACGATTTTTGGGATTTTTATGTACTTGGCAACTTGATTTATGCAGGAGGCAGTTCAGTACTTGATTCCATTTTGAGAATACCGTCGTTCTTTGCCAAAAGTCCTGATTTTATAGTGTTTCTGATAAGTATAGGCTTGAGCTCATTGTTAGCCTTTTTTGTTCCTAAAAAGCTTCTGGACAATCAAAGCAAAACTCCTTTAACAATTATTTTTTTCGCCTGTTTTTGGTTAGTAGCTTCACTTTATGCCGCTACTAAATCAGGCAACGATTTTGTCCATTACTTGAATCTTTGTATTTATCCTTTTGGGTTAATAGGTGCATTCTTTATCAATAAAAACTTTAAAAATCAGCAGTTTAGCAGCTTAACAGCATTGCTTATTCTGCTACCGTTTACCTCGGTTTTTGGTTATAAAATACTTAAACATCAACCGCTGAACACCTATATGTCAACTGCTGATCACCGTGTGCCGGTCAGCAACGTTTCTAAATTGATATTGCAACATGCCACTTCCAAAGACCGTTTAGTCGTATGGGGATGGATGTGCCGTTATCACATTGAAACACAAATGCCTCAGGGAACGGCAGAAAATCATTCGGAACGTTGTATTTATCCGCATCCCATGCGTGAAAAGTACTATCAGCGCTACCTTTCAGACTTGGAGCAAAATCGCCCGAAAGTGTTTGTGGATGCAATCCCTAACAGTCTTTGGCTAAACGACCGCGCTACGCAAGCCCACGAAGCTTTTCCTAAATTGAATGAATTTATTACAAAAAACTACCATTTGGTGGGAGAAGTAGAACGAACCCGAGTGTATGTAAGAAATGCCGAACAATAAGTTGTGGTACCATTAAACTTTGACAAAGGCTATGCGCCCCAGTTCCGAACTTTGTCAAAGTTTAAAAGTTAAGCTAATTTTGAATCCTTAGAATATTCATACATAATGACACATACTCAATTCCTTGAATCGTTGGTTAGTCCAAATACGGGACAGCCATTACAAATTGCCGACAATGGCTTATCGCTCACCGCTCCCGATGGCACCGTTTATCCGGTATTGGATTCGGGGATTGTTGACATGGTTCACCCACGCGAATTGTTTGCCGACGATGCCCGTGAGCAATACCTGTACGACCAAGCTTATCAACGCTATGACCGAGGAGTATCTTGGGTTTTTGAAACGCTCAATCATTCAGATGAAGCGGCTACCCGTCAATTTATGATTGGGCTGATGGATTTAAAGCCCAGACAAACGGTGCTGGAAGTAGGGGCGGGAACCGGTAAAGATTCAGCATTGATAATTGACCAAATCAGCCCGGGCGGTACAGCAGTACTTTCAGACTTATCACCCAATATGTTACGATTGGCTACCCAAAAACTCCAACCCAAAGAGGTCGATGTGCATTATTTCTTGGGAAATGGTTCTTATCTACCATTTCCCGACGGAACATTCGATTCAGTTTTCCACTTTGGAGGTATCAATACATTTTCTGAGCGTAAAAAAGCGTTTGCCGAATTGACTCGCGTGGTGAAAGTGGGTGGCAAAGTAGTGATTGGTGATGAAAGTATGGCCCCTTGGCTGCGGAAAGAACCTACCTACGAAATTCTATGGAAAGCTAATCCTCTTTTTCATGCTGAAGTACCGTTTGAAGATTTGCCGGATAGAGTAGAAAACTTCAAACTCCATTATATTTTTGGTAACTGTTTCTATGTCATGCAATATACCGTGGCTGCCAAAGCACCTGAAATTGATGTTGAGTTGCCTATTCCGGGCAAGGATTTTGTGGATAACTGGAAACTGAGAGCAGAAAAAAGTGAATTAAAATAGAACACGGATTGAACAGATTTATACAGGTTTTAAAATCCGTATTATCTGTTCAATCCGTGTTCCATTAGTACTCAAAAACTATGTGGCAAAAAAAAGGAGTTATTTATAAACCTGACGGTTCGATGGCGCATAGCCGTTCGCACGCACAGGTACCGTTTGCTTATAAACATCCCGATTTTTTACGGATCTATTTTTCATCGCGCAACGACCAAGGGTACTCGCAGCCTACGTTTATTGACGTAGATTACGACGACCCCACCAAAATTTTGTACATCCACGACAGACCTGTTTTAGAATTGGGCGGTCCCGGTGAATATGACGAAACGGGCTCCATGCCGGCGTGGTTTGTAGATATGCCCAATGGCGACATTTGGCTGTATTACACGGGTTGGAACCGTACTTATAATTCATATCGCCTTTCGATGGGACTGTCAGTTAGTCACGATGGGGGATTGACCTTTAAAAAGATGTTTGTGGGGCCTATTATGGATCGCAGTATTCAAAATCCTATTTGGGCGGCGCAACCTTCGGTGATTCGTGAAGAGGATGGAACGTGGCGCATGTGGTATATTTCGGGCCATAAGTGCGAGTACATTCACGGCTATCCTGAACCTTATTATCGAGGACAATCGGCTACTTCAACCGACGGTATACACTGGACTATCAGCGACGTACCAACGCTTGATTTCGACGATTTTCTACACGCAGTAGGTCGCCCGAGCGTTTTTAAAGAAGATGGTCTTTACAAAATGTACTATTCCTACCGTCATACTCGTGACTACCGTACCGACCGTAACCAAAGTTATCGGCTGGGCTATGCAGAATCGGTGGACGGAGAACATTGGGAGCGTAAAGACCATTTGGTAGGAATTCATAAATCAGGGAATCCCGAGGATTTTGATTATCAAATGATTAATTACGCCAATTACTACGAATACAAAGGCAAAAAATATCTGTTGTATAACGGCAATGGTTTCGGGGCGGCAGGGTTTGCGTATGCAGTTTGGGAAGATTAAAATTTGGAACGTTTATTGTAACTTTATCTTTTGGTTTTGACCAATGTCATTCTTTAAAAGGGAGTTATGTGGTAACATTGAGGGTTGTTAAACCAAACTAATCAGTAAGATGTCAACACTAGTAGAGCAGTTTCGTCAAGAGGGCTTTTTGCTTATCCGTAATTTCTTAGATAAAAGTGTGGTAGAAAACATCTATCGCGAGGCTCGTGAAATTTTTGCGACCCAAATCAAACACGTAACAGGACGTACGGTTGATATTGACAACCTTGATGAATTTGAAAACGCGATGTTTGAGTTTTTTGAGAAAGATTTTACCGCTTTTCGTAACACGGGTCTGACAGTACAGCATTGCCTTTCTCTTCATCAATTTGGAGTTAGTGAAAAAATTGTTAATCTATTAAAAGACATTGGTATCGAACAACCCGTCGTTGGCGCACGTCCTGCGATGCAGTTCAACAGCCGTTTTCTTTCAAAAGATGGCAGTAAACACTGGAAACTCGACGCTCACCAAGATTGGCGCACGGGACAGGGCTCGTTGGACAGCACGGTCATCTGGTTTCCATTGGTGGATGCTGGAGCAGATTTAGGAGCTTTGCAAGTGATTCCTAAAAGCCACAAAACGGGTCTATTGGCCTCAAGTACTTCGGGTTATCAAGGAGGAATTACCGCCGAACTTAGCGATGAAAGTTTTGTCCAAACTGAGTTTCAAGTAGGCGACTTATTGATATTTTCTGCCTTTTTGGTCCATCAATCGGGCAATAACATTACTAAAAACATCCGTTGGTCGGTACAATTGAGATATAACAATTTAGCGGAGCCAACGTTTATCGAGCGTGGTTATCCAATGGCCTATATTTATAAACCGGAAGCAGAGCTCGTAACTCCCAACTTCCCAACAGTTGAACAACTGGAAACAGTTTTTGCCTCACCAGCCCCTGCTGTATAATGAAAGTAAGCGTCGTTATTCTCACCTACAACCAGAAAGACTTCATCGGTAAGGCCATCGAAAGCGCCCTTACTCAGGAAACCGATTTTGATTTTGAAATATTGGTGGGCGATGATTGTTCTACCGATGGTGCTCAGGAAGTAATTTCCTCGTACCAAAATACCTATCCCGGTAAAGTAAAGGCCATTTTGCATTCCAAGAATTTAGGGCAAAATGGCCTTTTCAATACCATTGAAACTCTCAAATTGGCGCAGGGAAAGTACATTGCGCCCATGGATGGGGACGATTATTGGACTCATCCTCAAAAGCTGCAAAAACAGGTGGACTTTATGGAAGCCCACCCCGATTTTTCAGCCTGTTTTCACAATGCACTCGTTACGTACGAAGACGGCAGTTCGGCACACGAACTCAATGCGCATGACCAAAAAACGGTAATTACCGTAGAGGATTTGATTGGAGAAGACGAAATTTGGTTCATGGCTACTTCTGCTGTTCTATTTAAAAACGGGCTGATGTATTATCCTCAATGGTTTTTACAGTCAACCAGCGGAGATATTCCTCGGTATGTAATTTTGGCAAAACAGGGTCCGATTGGTTATGTACCCGGTGTGATGTCAGTCTATCGCAAAAACCGAGGTGGTGCCAGTTTTAGAGACCATTATCGCGATGCCAGATTTCTACAAAATCGAATTCAGATGTATGAAGGAATCAACAAAGAACTTGATTACCAACACAATAAAACGCTGAAGCGTAATATTGCACGGTATTATAGAATGATGTTGGATGCGCGACAATACCAAAAAAGTTACTTTCGTCGTGCAGGGTTGGCATTGAAGTACTTAAATTTGGGCAAACCAAGTAAAGACGTTTCCAAAGAAGTAATTCGAGATTATATTACACCCAAATGGATAATGAGTGTTTATAGCTTTTTTGCACTTTTGCCGCACCGTCTCAAAGAATCTGCTCGATGAAAGTCAGCGTTTGCGTTCCTACTTACAATCACGAAAAGTACATCGTCCAAATGCTCGAAGGAGCATTGATGCAACAGACGAACTTTTCATTTGAGATTATCATTGGGGATGACGCTTCTACCGATAAGGCCCCTGCCATTATTCAAGAATACGCCCAGCGCTTTCCCGATAAAATTCGCGCCTACCTTCATTCCGAAAACTTAGGTCCCCACGAACCGCGTGAATTTGGCGGACGAAATAATGTGCTCTTTTTGCTCAAAGCCTGTGCCGGCGATTATGTAGCGCTGTGCGAAGGGGATGATTACTGGACGGACCCGTTTAAACTTCAAAAACAAGTTGATTTTTTAGAAAACAACCCCGATTTCTCCATTTGCCACCACGATTTGGAAGTGATTTATGAAGACGGCTCTCCGAGTTATTCGTTCAATTCAACAGACCAAAAAATCATTTCGGGAATAGAAGACTTGCTGGAAGATCGTTGGTTTGTGGGGACGGCCAGTTTGATGTATCGCAATTTTTTTCGTACCGAAGATTTTGCTGAATGGCATCAACGAGCGGCTGCCGGCGATTGGGCCTTGGTGATTCAATTGGCAGCGCGGGGGGAGATTGGCTATTTGCCAGAGATCATGGGAAAATACCGCAAACACCGCGGAGGATTGAGCAACGTTCATGCCGTAACCAATTCGTTTTTTCTTAAAAATCGTCGCCAAATGTTTGCAGATGTAAATGAATGGCTTGGTTTTCGATACGATGCTACCGTTCAAAAAACACTTCAAAAATACGACCGTTTGCTGGAAAAAATTGGAAATTAGGGTAAAATAACCCAAATTTACTGCACAATCCTCGCAGATTAACCATAAACAAACTCCCCCATTGGGACGGTCCGCCGCTGCGGGTGGGGGGCTGCTACATATATGAAATTGAGCGTCGTCATTCCTGCCTATAACGAACAAGATTCTCTGCCGCAAACACTGCTGACACTGTATGCGGCACTATCAAAATATAACATTCCTCACGAAATTTGGGTTACGAACGATAATTCTAAGGATAGCACGCTAAAAGTGCTGGAAGGCTTATCAAAAGACATACCTACCTTAGTTTTTGAAACCAACCTCGGCCCTAATGGATTTGGTTATGCTGTTCGATATGGGCTTGAGCGCTTTTCGGGCGACTGCGTAGCTGTTTTTATGGCCGACCTTTCTGACGACCCCGAAGATTTAGTGAAGTTTTACAAAAAGATGGTGGAAGGCGACTATGATGCGGTATTTGGGACACGTTGGGGAAAAGGCGGAAAAGTCTATGATTATCCTACCGTAAAAAAAGTAATCAATCGTTTGGCTAATTTCATCATTCGGATGGTAATGGGAATTAAATACAACGATACCACTAACGCCTTCAAACTCTACAAGCGTGAAACCATGGAAGGGCTGAAGCCTTTCTTATCCCCGCACTTCAATCTGACAGTCGAATTACCCTTAAAAGCCATTGTAAGAGGCTATAATTACGCCGTGGTACCCAATAGTTGGACCAATCGAAAATACGGTGAATCGAAGTTGAAAATCAAAGAAATGGGTAGCCGTTACTTTTTTATATTGATGTACTGTTTCATCGAAAAGACCTTCTCTCGTGGTGATTACAAGAAGAAAGCGAACTTGGCCCAGAAACAGGCGGCTGGTTAACGAGCTATTGATCCAGAGATAATTTGAGAAGCAAAAAGCGGCAATTTTAGTAGAATTGCCGCTTTTTGCTTTTTTATGGCTCCATTTTATGGCTTATTATAAACGAGCTGCTTCCCATTTCATAATTTTTTTCTTCTATTTTGTAACCTTCTTGCCTTGGTTCAGTAATCTCTTCATGAAAACCCAATCAGCCCATGACCGACGAACAGGCCATGTATGCCGTAAGCCAAGGAGATTTAGACAAGGCGGCTATCTTGTACGAACGTTACAAGAAGTCGTTGCTGAACTTCTTTCTTTACCGACAAAACGACCGCGAAAATGCCCGTGACTTGACACAACAGGTATTTCTGCGCATGTTACGCTATCGGCATACGTATCGTGAAGGAGCCTCGTTCAGAACGTGGATATTGGAAATTGCGCGCAATGTTTTTTTTGATCATCTAAAACAAAACCCAACGTTCTCTGACCTTACCGAGATTCCTGACGTAGGCGAGTCGTACGACGAAACCGATGAACAGCATCAATACTTACATCACGCACTGGCACAATTGCCGGAGCAATACCGCGAAGTGCTGTTGTTGAGTCGGTTTCAAAATATGAATTACGAAGAAATCGGGCAAACGCTCGGGCTATCCGTTGCTAATGTAAAAGTGCGAGTATTCAGAGCCATGCAAAAACTGAGGGATCTGTATTTCAATGTCAGCAGTCAGTAGCGAGGAGTTAGGAGTCAGTAAAAAAAGCGGCAGAGCCGCGAAATATTTGTAGCGATGTTAAACGAACAAATCATAACCGATTACCTATTGGGACACCTTTCCGAGGCAGAACGGGTCGTTTTTGAGCAACGTCTCAGTGCCGACCCCGTTTTGCGGAAAGAAGTGGAGGAGTTGAGGCGCGTTTGGCAAGTTCTCCAAAACGTCGAAGCCGAGACCGATATAGAAATGGATTCGAAGTTTTATCGGGCATTGCAGGGCGAAAAAATGCTTGAAACCACGGTAGTTGCATTTAAACCTCAGCCTTGGCAGAATTATATGCGTTATGCGGCTGCTATAGCAGGTATTACGCTCACTTTTTGGATAGGCCGCCAAACGGCTCCTACCCAAATCGAATACCGTACCATCACGGCAGCACCACCCGTTACCAAACCTATTGACAGCCTCCAACCCATACAGCAACAGGAATCAATAACGGAGGTAGCCAATTTGGCCGATGAGCCTAAGAAAAAATCGAAAGACGAAACCATTGCTCAGCAAATAGCATCTTTACGTCGCAATATGAAAATGACGCAGGAATTAGTGATTTTGGGCCTGTTAAAAGACCGTTCAGCTTCTGAAAGACTCAAAGGGCTTAATTACGCTGCGGCGCTCAACGACCCTAAACCCGCCGTGATTCAGGCACTTATCAAAACACTGCGCGAAGATGAAAGTTTGAACGTACGCCTTTCCACCATCGAAACCTTAGAGCGATTTAAACAAACCGACGAAGTAAAACGAGTATTAGTAAGTCAACTCACTCAAACCGACGAACCCGCCGAGCAAACATCGCTCATCGAAACGCTCGTACGGATGAAAGCAAAAGAAAGCTTACCCATTTTTGAACAACTTCAGAAAGACGAAAAAGTAGACAATTCCGTGCGGCTTTTGGCCAGAAGCGGCATCGGAGAACTGTCCATGATTACGGAATAAGAAGCATATAGCAGTAAAATTTAGTCATTCACAATTCACTAATTATAAAAGTCATGCAAAAATTCATGCTTTTCGTGTGCACCCTGGCAATTGCGGGCAGCACGTATGCCCAAGATGCAAAAACGTATAAAACCAAGTTCAGCGGTGCCAATAAACGAGTCATAATGGACATTGACGCCAAACAATTGGATATTGAAGGATACAACGGCGATGAAATTATCATTGAAGCCACCAACGTACCCAGTGTGCCCAAAGAAGCCGACGGCCTTCGCCCTTTGTCAGCCGGAGGCATTGATAACACGGGTGCCGGATTATCCGTCTACCCCAACGGAGATGTGCTCAAAATCAACGTAGTAATGAAAGGAAAAGCGCTTTACAAAATTAAAATGCCTAAAGAATTGGCATTGGTTGTAAAGAAGCGCAACTCCTGTTCATGTAACGAAGGAGGAATGCATATTATTGGAATGGAAGGGCCGTTGGAAATCAATACCAACTACGAAGACATTACCCTAACCGACGTAACCGGCCCGGTGGTAGCCAATTCTAATCAAGGGAAAATCAAAGTGGTTTTTGACGATAAAATGCCGGATAAACCTTCATCCATCGTTAATTATAATGGTCATATTGATATTTCTGTTTCTGACAAAGCCAAAATATTATTCAGTATTTTGTCAGGCAATGGCAATATGTTTACTGATTTAGATTTGAAACCTTATATTGAACCAGCCAAAACCGAGGAAAAATCAACTAAACAATTACAGGATGAAGTAATTGCTAATGCTGTCAAAGATCGCACCCGCGCCATTACGATTAATGGACAAAGTGTAGGTAAGGATGCAGGCTGGGGTAGTACTTCATCCGCTACTAATGCTTTTCCAAATGTGTATTATTGGAGTGGAAATGATTGGGCTACAAACAACACAAACATCGCAGCTAACAGTGCGGCTCCTACTTCTTATCTGTCTTGGAACGACGCTGACAAAGGATTCCCAAAATACGTACTCAATGAAGGTCAAACAAAAATCTTGATTCGCACTATCAACGGCAACGTGTATTTGCGGAAGAAAAAATAATAAACTTTGTCATCCAGTAAGGGTCTAAAATTGACGCATTTTGACCCTTACTGGATGACAACTATTTTTTGTAAAATCGGGTAGAAATACCCGACTTCTTTAGTTAGGGAAATACCGCTACTAACTCAATCTCAATGAATTTATCAGGGTGAGTGAGTGCCATAATGCCAATGGTAGAGCGCGTAGGTTTGATTGGGTTATCTTTCGTTCCAAAATACTGCGCGTACGCATCAAACCAGCCCTGATAATCGTGTTTGTTACCTTTAAAATGATCGGGTGTTACGTAAATCCGCAACATCAGCACGTCTTTGAAGGTCAATCCCTTCGCTTTTACGGCTTTTTCAAGATTCTTCAAAATATTGATTGCCTGCGTTTTAGTATCTCCAAAACGTGCCAAGGTTCCTTCAGCAGCTGTACTGTCAGCTACACCTGCCACAACCCCACTTGTCCAAAGTAATTGTTTTCCTGACGGCACCACCGCCCCCGATGAAATCGGAGAGGTTGGATTTCCATAAAACTGCACTGTTTGCGCAAAAGCATTGGCGAATAAGCAACAACTTAGCAAAAGAGTAAAAGTAGTTTTCATCGTTAATATAAATTGGAGTGAAGAAATAAAAAATAGTACGTTTTGGGTATTTATTGAAATAATATTTTGAGTTATCCAAGATAACAATAAAATCATTTGACTATCACGACTTTTATGGTATTTTTGTTTGGCCGCGCATTTTTAATCTAACTTTTCATTCTCTTCATCTAATCATTATGAATCGTCGTAATTTTATCAATGCAGCTACCCTAAGCGGCTTCGGGATAGCTACAGGAGTCGTGAGTTGTGCTCCGCGCCCCAGTGTTAAAAGCAGTTATCACACAATCCCAAAACTCAAACTCTCTTTAGACCGTATTGTCAAAGAAACCGTCGGACTACGGCCTTTCCGAGCTTCGGGACCGCGCATTGCCAAAGAAGAAATGGGCAGCAAAACCATCATTCATAACTATGGGCATGGTGGCAGCGGGTGGTCGCTTTCCTGGGGAACGGGCAACATGGCTCGTCAATTGGTTTTAGCCACGGGAGAGCGCAAAATAGCAGTAATTGGTTGTGGAACGGTGGGGCTTGCAACAGCCCGACTACTACAGGAAAAAGGCTGTGAAGTAACCATTTATACGAAAGATGTAGCGCCTAATATAACGAGTAGTCTCGCTACGGGTACGTGGTCACCGGCATCGCGGGTGTGTGATCCCAAAGTTGCCAAACCGGAATTTCAACAACAGTGGGAAGAAGCCACGCGCTTTTCCTTTCGTACGTTTCAGTTTTTACTCGGCATGAACGACATCGCCGCTTGGGTGGACGAATACAATGTTTCTTCCGAGCGGCCTACCGGTCAAACAGATATATCACAGGGAGGAGAATCTTTCCATTTAGCGGGCCTCGTGGCCGAAAGACAGGAATTGGCTGCTAATCAACATCCTTTCAAAAATAAAATTGTGAATTGGCGGTCCAATATGATGTTCAATATCCCGAGCTACCTGCATCATCAGATGAGTACGTTTGTGATGTTGGGAGGAAAAATCAAGATTCAGGAAATCAAAAAATTGGAAGATTTGGATGCTTTACCTGAAAAATGCATCGTCAATTGCATGGGATTGGGAGCCAAAGCCGTTTTTAACGACGAAGAATTAACGCCTATTTCGGGGCAGTTGGCGTGTTTGATTCCTCAACCCGAAGTTACGTACAAACTCATCACCAAAGGCGCCAACATCATTGCCCGAAAAGACGGAATTTACTTGGGTGGAAATGGTTTGGTTGGAAATTGGGATACCACTCCTAAGCGCGAATATACTGAGAAGTTTGTGGAGGTAATTCAACAATTGATGAATGAGATGCGAAGCTAAAACACTCGTATCATTTTTACATACGGTATTTCTCCTTTGTAGAAACGCTCGCCTTCCTGTTTCATGCCAAAACGCTCATAGAAGAGTTTGGCATCCAAGCGGGCATCGCACCAAATTTGGACTGCCTTTGATTGAATTGCTTTCTCAAAAACGTGTTGAAGCAATTGACTGCCAATGCCTTTTCGTTGAAAGTCAGGATGGGTGGCGAACTTGCGAAAACGGGCAACTTTATGCTCGTTGATAAATAAAGAAATAACACAAACAGGTTCACCAGCCACAAAATAGCCAAAGTGAAACCCGAACTCATCTTTGGGAACTTTTACAAATTCGAGGGGTTTGTCAGGCCACAAAACTTGGTGGCGAAGCGGGTAGGTTTGTTCAGAAGTAATCGAACGAATCATAGGCTAAAAACAACTGAGGCACCGTTTGGAGCGGTGCCTCAGTGTTAATTTTGGGTACTAAAAATTCCCTCGGGGTCACATTTTTTAGCGAGCAGTTCTTTCATGAACTCATAATCAAGCAGTTCTATGTCCAACAAGCGGGTTCTATGCAGGTTGGCCCAAGCCGCGTCGTAATTGCCTTTGTGAAATTCCAGTACTGATTTTTTGAGATACACATTCGCAGAAGTAGAATCCAATCGAATGGCACGGTTAAGAATTTGTTCCGCCTCCATCAACTCCCAATTCTCTTTAGCTTCTTTATAATGAATTAAGTCCACCGTTGCCAAATCTACCAACAAACCTACATTGGTAGAATCCATATCAGCTCCTTTGCGCAGCATTCGCTCGGCATCGGTCAGGTGACCTTTTTGAAAACATACCACGCCTAACCCCCAATAACAATCACTGTTTTTGCTGTCGAGCAAATAAGCTAAATTAAAACGATAGCAAGCGGTATCAAGGTCGCCCTCCTGAAGGTATTCCCAGCCACGTGCCGAGAAAAACTCACTGGCTTCGGTACGATTGGTGAAATTTTGATCGCAGTCGTTGAGAAAAGTGATTTCAAACTCAATTTGCTCAATGCTTTTAGCGGTTTCACCAAACAAGGGCATTAAGTGCATGTTCTTCACCACCGCAGTAGCTTCCGCAGACGCTTTGGTACTGGTATCGGCGGGACGATTGCTGCTGATAAACTGCATCGTTTGAGCCACCCCAAAAAGGGGCATCAACATGACAACAAATGACCCAAAAACTAAATGACTAAGTGACAGTATTTCTTTCATCGCTACCAACTCATCAGAACGTCTTAAAAAACGTTTGTTTCCAATCTGTTATTGTACGAACTTTTACTTTTTTCGTTTGCTGTACTTATTCTTTGTTAGTGTGGAAGGCTTCTTTTGTGACTTCGAAATTACAACTTTTTTATGTTTCTTTTCATGGAATGCGCCTTTAAAATTAGGATCATCTCGCTTGCGCTGTTCATCTATCTCGCGGAGCATATCCTGCTTTTCCTCAAAAGGCGTTTCCGGAATTTCAACGGCTTCGGGCATGGGTGCGCGCGGAATGGTCAGCCGAATGATTTTTTCAATTTTTGCAATGTGATATTCATCCGCTATCGTTACAAACGTAATAGCCTTGCCTTCCTGATTGGCTCGGCCCGTACGCCCGATGCGGTGCACATAATCCTCATAAATCAGCGGTACGTCAAAATTGATGACGTGGCTTACCTGAGTTACGTCTATTCCACGGGACGCTACATCGGTGGCAATTAAAATCCGAACTTTACCTTCTTTGAAGGCTTCCATGGCGTTGATACGCGTATTTTGGCCTTTATTGGCATGAATGACCCGCACTTCTTCGTCGGTTACCACTTTCCGTTTCAAAAATTTATAAATATTGTCGGCGGCTTCCTTTGAGCGGACAAAAACCATACCCCGTTGAAAATCTTCAGCCCCTTGAACGAGGTATTCGAGCAAGTTGATTTTTGACCTGAAATTGGGCAATTCGAAAATGCTTTGTTCAACACGCTCGGCAGTGGTTGCCTGAAGGGTTACTTCTACCCGAATCGGGGCTTCCAAAAAATTTTCGGACAGTTTTTCAACTCTGGGAGGAAAAGTTGCCGAAAACAGAAGGTTTTGCCGTTTACGCGGAATCACCTCCAAAATTCGGTTGATTTGCGGCATAAAACCCATGTCCATCATTTTGTCGGCTTCATCCAAAATCAACGTCGAGAGTTGCTTGACGAGGATTTCACCTTTCAAATACAAATCCATAAACCGTCCCGGAGTCGCCACTACAATATCCACTCCTTTTTGCAGCGCTGCAATTTGTGCTTTGGGTCCTAAACCGCCAAAAAGCGCAACATGGCGCAAATCAGTATATTTACCCAATTCACTAATGGCAGCATCAATCTGCATCACCAACTCACGCGTGGGAGCGAGGATGAGTGCGCGCGGGTGCTGTCCCTGCGCATACTTGATACGCATGAGGAGCGGGAGTAAGTAGGCCGCCGTCTTACCCGTTCCCGTTTGGGCAATGCCCAATACATCATGGCCTTGCATAACAAGCGGAATTGCCTGTTCCTGAATGGGTGAAGGAGTCTCATAACCCGCATCAGCGATGGCGTTGAGGAGTTGGCGGTTGAGGTTAAAATCTTCGAAAGTCACTATAAATCTATTATTTCTGTTTGAATCTAACGCACTAATTTTCAAATACATTCAAAGTTACGTGAAGTTTTGTTATCAATCACGCATCGAAAACCGTAACTTTGCAGCGGCAAGTTAATCACTCATCTGCTCAATTATTCCATTATTCTATGAAATTCGGCGTAGTAGTTTTTCCCGGGTCCAATTGCGACGATGATACCGTCTATACCTTACGGGTCAATTTAGAACAAGAAGTTATTAAGCTATGGCACAAAGACCACGACCTCCAAGGCTGTGATTTTATCATTTTGCCCGGTGGTTTTTCGTACGGCGATTACCTGCGTACGGGCGCTATTGCGCGTTTTTCACCCATCATGAACGAAGTGATTGCCCACGCCAACCGCGGCGGCTATGTCATGGGTATTTGCAACGGCTTTCAGATTTTGGCCGAAGCAGGTCTGGTACCGGGCGTATTACTCAGAAACAGCTCTCAAAAATACATTTGTCGTAATATTTACCTCTCTCCACAAAGCCAATCAACGATATTGACGGCAGGATTAGAGCCTAAAGCCTACAAAATTCCAATCGCGCACGGCGACGGTCGGTATTTTGCCGATGCGGATACGCTGAAAAGCCTTAACGACAACGATCAGGTATTGTTCCGCTACTGTGATGAAAATGGCCTCATCACCGAAATCGCCAATCCAAACGGCAGTTTAGAGAACATTGCGGGAGTAACCAATGCGGGTAAAAACGTATTTGGAATGATGCCCCACCCCGAACGTGCCTCTGATGAAGCCCTTGGCAATGCCGACGGTCGGTATATTTTGGATCAAATTGTGGCCGTTACTGTTTAATATCAAGCAGCATAAACTATTTACAAACCCCTGATGGTGTCTAAATGACCTATCAGGGGTTTGATATGTAAAGCCAATAGAGATGATGGGTGACAAGTGTCATTATCTACATTCCCGCATCCTTCATTGGCGTAAATTTCAGGATATAACCGCTTCCACCATCTCCCTCACTGGCAATGTACAACGTACCATCCGGCATAAAAGAGATACCTTCCGGTTGCAGGAAAATCAATGGATTCAGTTCTATACTTTTGAGCGGCACTCCGCTGCGGCTGAGAATCAACAGCTTGTGCCCCGCCGCACTCAGTAAATACACTTCCCCCGTTTTCGGATGAAAAGCAACTCCAGAAGGTTTAAAATCCTTCCAGCTTTTACCCTTTAAACCGATGGATTCAAATTGTTTTTCTTTCAATTCCAGTTCAGTAAAAACCCTTCTTTTTTTCAAATCAAAAGAATAAATCACCTTATCATCGTTTTTAACGGCTTTTTTAGAGGCTTCTTTTACCGCCAGCCAAAGTCGCTTCGTTACGGTATCATACGTTAGTCCTTCCACATCATTTTTCCCGGGCAGACTTGTTTCTATTTCACGGGTTTCCTTGCTTCCAAACTTAAAACTCAAGAGTTTGCCATCGCTCCGCAAAACATACACCTCATCCTCCACTTTTTCGATTCCTTCATAGTCGCCTGGTTGGTCAAAATGATGCGTCTCAGTAACTTTTTGTTGGGCTAAATCGTACACAAATGCATCCCCCGCTTCGTCCTGTACGCATAAAAGCTGTCCTTCTTTGTAAAACGACAATCCCGATATTTCTTTCAAAACCTTTGGCATCACGTACTTTTCAGTAGGTTTGGCAAAGTCATAGTTAAACACGGCAACCGTCTCGGTATCCTGCGATTGGTCTTTGTTTTTGCCCGGATTACAGGCAATTATCCCGCCTAAAAGCGCGAAGGTAAGAAGTCGGTTAGTAATGGTCATAATTCGTTTTTTTATTCAACTAAAGCAAAGTTTTTCATAAAACAAACATAGACTATTACCTTTTATCAGACCAGCTCCGGGAGCATCGCTGCTTGAGCGTTTTATCAGCGTATGGCCACCGTTTTGGCATTGGGCTTGAACTTCTCGGGAACCGCGTTTTTGATGGGTTTAAGCGACATCAGGTAGGTATAGATGGCTCCTAAATCATGCTCGCTCATACCTCCGTACATCGTCCAAGGCATAATCGTCTGAAAATCAGTTGGTCCTACTTTATAAGGTTTGTAAGAACTGTCAGCGTACGCTTTAAAACGGGCATTAAAGGCTTCCTTAGGAAGATTTCCCATGCCGGTTTCTTTATCAGGAGTAATATTCGGACTAATCAGAAGCCCGCCTGGAAGCGCAAATTCTCGGCCTCCCGAAAACATTTTTTCGGCTATAATTTGTCCCTTCTCAGCTTGGGTATGACATTCTGCGCAGGCCGCAATACTAACCAAATACTTGCCCGTAGCCACCACATCCGACTCTGCCGGACGCTAGGAAGGAGTTGCTTTTTTAGGAATGGTATTGATAATAAAATTGAATGGAAAGTCAGGTTTAGAGTCGGCAGGCTTGCTTTCAATGGGCTGCAAGGTACGTAAATACGCCACAATACTTTTGGCATCTTCTTCGTCCATGCTTCCGTAATAAGGATAGGGCATGATAGGAAAGAAGGCATGACCGTCCCGACTTACACCGGTTGTGATAGCGCGAAAGATTTCACCATCCGTCCAATTCCCAATGCCGGCAGGCGTAATATTTTTAGAAGTAAATATGCCTGGAAATCCCTGTTTTTGATCAAAAAGCTCACCACCCTTTCCGAGTGTACCTGGCACTAATGGAGCAGAAAACAACGTATAATCTCGTGTGCTGTGGCAATCCATACAGACGTTGACGTGGTTGGCGAGATATTCGCCCCGTTTTACTCGCTCAGGAGTCACTTCCACTTTTAAATCAGGAGCATCGCCCACGTTCGGGAGTGCCAACTTCACATAGGCTATTACGCCCGCGACACCAAGGATAACAATGCCTACAATAAGGCCCGCGATTTTGAAGAATTTTTTCATTTCGATTGAGGGTTGTGTTATAGAAATTGTTCACTTAGGAATAGTAATAAAATAAGGTGTACGTTTTAAGTTATTATTTTTGCCGTATGGCAAATTTTTATGACACAGAGATAGAGTTCTTTATACAGTTGCATTACAGCCGATTGTCAGAGAAAGACCGACGTCAATATGCAGCTATTGAGGCTAAAAAATTAGGTTTTGGTGGCAAAATGTACATTAGTAAACTATTGAGCATGAGTCGTCGAACGCTCAATAAAGTTCTTTTAGAGCTAAAAAATGAAAAAATCTATGAAGAGATTCCCATAGGAAAACAGCGTAGAGTAGGTGGTGGGCGCAAAAAAAAATTTACAAAACTCTCAGCATTAAAACCTTGCTTATTAATTATATAGAGCAATTTAAGGCTGGTAGTCCCACAGATGCCACTGTGTTTTGGGTTAGCAAAAAACCCAAAGAAATAGCTGAAAATTTCAACATTGAATATAGTCAAACTGTGAGCAATGGCTGTGTCAAACGGATTTTGAAAGAGTTAGGATACGGCTATCGCAAACACGCAAAGCAATTGGCCACCGGTACGTATTGCGACCGAGATGCTCAGTTTACCATCATTACCAATTTGATACTAACCATGAGTTCAGCCAGCCCTGTCATAAGTATTGATTGCAAAAAGAAATCGGTCCGATTTCTATGATTCATGCAACTAAAGGCGTATAAAAATCTTTATATTTTTCCCGCACGGGCGGCCCCGTTTCGATGAACACAAGAAAATACACGATGAACCAGCCGCGTGGGCGGTCCCATTGTTACAAACGTTATGAACGACAAGCCGCATCGGCGGTCCGAATTTCATTCTTGCCTTCTGCT
>Ga0247844_1004622_pt1 | contig 18468 bp, 21 predicted proteins | sample LaCtaG_FD_192421 | JGI IMG/M metagenome (GOLD analysis project Ga0247844, IMG submission 192421) | Freshwater microbial communities from meromictic Lake La Cruz, Castile-La Mancha, Spain - LaCruzMarch201714.5m_1 | ecosystem: Environmental > Aquatic > Freshwater > Lake | place: Spain: Castile-La... | reverse complement strand
ACTTATCTTCCGGCAGCACCTGGGCGAGAACTCGATCAGGACTAATTCCCGCTTGCTGGGCAACCGATGCTGCGCTTTCAGCATTGTCACCCGTGAGTAACCAGGTTGTAATTCCGCGCGATTCAAGGGATGCAATAGTTGTGGCCGAATCGCGCTTAATCTGATCTCCTGATGCAAAGACAGCAAGTGCAACGCCATCCCATGCAAGTACTGAGACTGCCTGCGAATTACTCTCAGCACGTGATATTGCCTCAGATATCTGGCGATCAAATTCAACACAGCTATGTGCAATTGAAGCTGGCGAACCAATCAGTACAACTGGAGACTTCGGACCAACATTAACGCGAGCAGCAACACCGGCTCCAGGTGTTTGGGTAAATTCGGTAACGGGTAACTGTGTTGCATGATGTGCAAGTGCGTAAGCGGTGATTGCTTGCGCAGTGGGATGTTCGCTCTGGCTTTCTAGGGTTAAGGCAGTTGAGAGAATATTGCCTTCAGTTAATGAGCCGGCAAACTCACTTCCCAGAACTTTCTGTGCTGATACTGGAATAACTACCTCGCGAATATGCATGGATCCATCGGTGAGAGTTCCGGTCTTATCAAGCACTGCCACATCAATGCTTTGAGATATCTCAAGTGCTTGTGGGTTGCGAATAACGATGCCTCGTAGCGCCCCACGACCGGAAGCCACCAAGAGTGCAACGGGGGTGGCTAATCCAAGCGCGCATGGGCAAGCAATCACTAGGACTGTGATTGCCGTGGATATTGAGAACGAGAGGGATTTGTCTGCGATGAAATACCAATATCCAAATGTTGCTAGTGAAAGTGCGGTAACGACCGGAACGAAGATTGATGCAATCTTATCTGCGAGTTTTTGAATAGGTGCCTTACTTCCTTGCGCAGTGACAACCATTGCAGTGATGCGTGCTAATTCGGTATCGCTACCAATGCGGGTAGCGCGAACGATAATTCGTCCGTTGTTATTCATCGCAGAACCAATGACGCGAGATCCTGGTGAAACTTCAACTGGGGCAGATTCGCCGGTAATGAATGAATTATCTACTGAACTTTGTCCTGAAATGATTATTCCATCGGTTGCAATACGCCCACCTGGCTTCACCACAAATTCATCGCCTATGACCAGATGAGATATCGGAATGAGAACTTCAACTCCAGCGCGTACAACAGAAACTTCTTTCGCACTGAGTGCCAAGAGGGAAGAGAGAGCGCTGCTGGCGTTGCGCTTAGCGCGTGATTCAAGATAACGCCCGAGAATGACAAAGAAGAGAACGCCGGCAGCAACTTCGGTATAGACATCGCCCTCATTTGTATACGTTGCATAGATTGACCACGCATATGCACTCATTGATCCCAGTGAAATCAAAGTATCCATCGTGGGATGAATGATGTTGCGAATGGCTGCTCTATGTATAGGCCAGGCAACAAAGACAATGAGCGGAGTAGTAATGGCAAGAACTAACCAGGATGCAAAGAGATGATCAGCGTGTGGTGGTTGCGCAATCCCGTAATCTTCAAAGAGTGAAATAAGCCAATCATTGATGGGTTGGTGCCAGCTCATCACCATCGAAATTGCTATCGCAGGAATAGCCAAAAGTGTCGCGAAGAAGAGAGCTCGGGCGGCGCCTTTGCGATGTAGAGCAGGGTCAGAGTTATCCGTAAGCAGAGTTGCCGAATAACCAGCAGATTTCACTTGTCTTATGATTTCATCCGGTGATAAATCAGATGGTCCAAGAACGTGCACTGTCTCTGAAGCGAAATTAACGGAGGCAGATACTCTAGGCAGCTCATTGAGTTTGCTCTCAATGGTGTTTACGCATGAAGAACATGTCATCCCACTGATAGCGAAAGTTTGCGCCACCAGAGCGTTCTTCCGGAGCGAACTATCTGAATCTGACATTTTCTGGCTCATCTTGCTACTACCTTATGCGTTCTTCAGGCGAAGAGATTGAACTGCATAGTCGTGTAGGGCTGAATTTGTGGAAAGCCCATTACCACCGTGAGATCCATTTTTTCCATCGAGATTGCTAAATCGCCCACCAGCTTCACGAACAATAATGTCGAGTGCTGCCATATCCCATAGTGCAAGGGATGGCTCAGCAGCAATATCTACTGCACCTTCTGCCACCAACATATGCGACCAGAAATCACCATGGGCTCTGGTGCGCCAAGCACTTTGTAGTAAGTGTTGGAAATTCTCTAAGCGATTTCCCCACCCAATTAAGTCAGAGTATGAAATTGAGGCATCTTCAATTTTTGCAACTTTTGAAACCGAGATTTTTTTTAGCGTTTGGCCATTAACAATGACGAAGGCTCCGCCGCCGAGAGTTGCATACCAGCGGCGAAAGAGTGCGGGTGCACTAACTACTCCTGCTATGACGACTTCACTTCCATCTTCCTGTTTTTCCATCAATGCAATCAGCGTTGCCCATGTGGGCACACCACGCACGAAATTCTTTGTGCCATCGATGGGATCAATAACCCAGTAACGATCTCTTTCTAGCCCTTGGGTTCCAAACTCTTCTCCGACAATTCCATCATCCGGCCGATCTTTATCAAGCATCGCGCGAATTGCAGATTCTGCAGATTTATCGGCATCGGTGACCGGAGTGTTATCCGGCTTGGTTGTAATTGTTAAATCAAGTGCTTGATATCGAGCCAGTGTGATGGAATCTGCAGCATCTGCTAAACGGTGTGCAAGTGCTAAATCTTCACCGTATTGAGTGCTCATATGCCCAGTCTAACCCTCGTCCTCGGCGAGCTTGACTTCAAGCAACGAGCGAAGACTGGTGACTCTCCTTAAACGCTCGACCTGTAACGCAGGGTCGGATTCAATCCAAGGATTAAGCGAACAGGAAATTTCATGGTGTGAGCAGTTAGGCATGCAGGTTTGCGTCACTTGATAAATATCTGGGAAGGATTCAATGATGCGATCTTTATTTAGATGAGATAGTCCAAAGGCGCGAATACCCGGAGTATCAATAATCCAGCCACCATTTTCAAGAGGTAGTGCAATCGCACTTGATGAGGTGTGGCGGCCGCGCCCAGTGACGTCATTAACATCGCCAGTCATTCGATCTGAATTGGGAACCAAGTCATTGATAAGTGTGGACTTTCCAACGCCAGAATGTCCAACAAGAACAGAAATCTTGTCATCGAGAATATCGAGGATAGCTGCAATATCTTCTGTGCGAGACTCAGTCTTTGATGATGTTGTAATAATGTCAACGCCCAGCGCCTTGTACTCTTGAATAAATTCAGGAACTGGCGAGACATCAACTTTCGTCACAATAATAATGGGCTTGATAGATTCGTGGAAAGCGCTAACAAGGAATCTATCAATGAGCCCGCGGCGCGGTTCTGGATTAGCTGATGCAACCACAATCAGCAACTGATCGATATTTGCAACAATCGTGCGCTCAACACGTGCGACATCATCTACCGTTCTGCTAAGAGAATTTGTACGTTCATTCACAACAACTATTCGTGCAAGTGAGCCTTCACTACCAGTGACGTCCCCAACGATTTCAACGAGATCGCCCACTACAACTGATTTAGGTCCAAGCTCGCGAGCTTTCATGGCTGTGATGATTACACCTTCATCAGTTACACAGGTGGTGCGACCACGATCAACTGTGGTGACAAATGCTGTGATTGAATCTGAATGAGAAGGTCGATCTTTTGTACGCCTGCGAGTAGTGCGAGATGGCCGAATGCGAGCATCGGATTCGTCGTATTCGCGAGGACTCATAGAACCAAACTCTTCCAGAGCCCTGGGAAATCGGGCAGCGTCTTACGTGTTGTGGCGACATTCTCAATCATGACATCGGGTGTAACAAGGCCAATGACAGCGCCAGCCGTTGCTAATCGATGATCGTCATATGTGTGAAATGTTCCACCATGAAGTGGGGCTGGGGTGATGTGTAGCGCGGTCTCTTCTTCGACAACGCTTCCACCGAGTGCGTTAATTTCTCGTGTCAGTGCTGCCAAACGATCGGTTTCATGCAGACGAAGGTGACCGATACCGCGCAAATGAGAAGGTGAATCTGCAAGGGCGGCCAGGGCTGCAATAGATGGAGTGAGTTCACCAACATCATGGAGATCTATATCGATTCCATGAATTGAATCACCGCCAGTCAAAGTTAATCCACTGGCCGTTAACTCAACACGTGCACCCATCTTGGTAAATATCTCGCGCAAATGATCTCCGGGTTGCGTAGTTACCTTGGGCCAATCTGCAATTGTAATACTGCCACCGCAAACCATCGCAATAGATAAGAATGGTGCTGCGTTAGAAAGATCTGGTTCAATGAGTAAATCTTTTCCGTTAAGAGCTCCAGCCTTAACGCTCCAGCTCTGACTTGCTTTATCAACATCAACTTCGGCACCAAAATCGCGGAGCATCTGCACCGTCATATCAATATGTGGCATTGAGGGAAGTGCACTTCCATTGTGAGTAACAGTAATTCCTTTTTTCATACTTGGTCCTACAAGTAAGAGAGCTGACAAAAATTGGCTCGACTTACTTGCATCGATTGTCAATTTTCCGCCAGGAATGACACCAGTTCCTTTAATCACCATCGGTAGGGAGTATCGACCTTGATGGTCTATCTCAATTCCAAGTTCTTCTAAAGCCTTAATGACTGGTCCAATAGGTCTTTCATACGAACGTGAATCTCCATCAAAACTGATTTCACCTTGTGCAAGTGCGGCAAGCGGCGGTAAGAATCGCATCACTGTTCCGGCGTTTCCCACATCAATCAGTGCTGGGCCCTTAAGAGGTGCTGGTGTAATTCGCCAGCTCTGATTGTCACCTTGATCATGAATACCGACACCGAGTGAAACAAGACCGGCCGACATCAACTCTGAATCACGTGAGATGAGTGGCTTGCGAATAATTGAGGGCGAGGTTGCCTGGGCAGCAAGAATCAGCGCGCGATTAGTCACCGATTTTGATCCAGGGATGGTTACCTGAGATGAAATCGGCTTTCGTCCGCGAAAAGGTGCGGGCCAGAGTTCGTGCATATGCAGAGTCTAACGCGTGCATAGGGCGCGAGGAGACGGAGAAAACCTGTAACAAAGTTAGAATTATCAGTATGTGTGGAAGATATGCGCAATCACTGGGCGCAGAAGAGTTAGTCGAGAGCTTTGAGTTAGCTGGCTCCACACTCGATCAATCATTGCCATTGAATTGGAATATTGCGCCCACCAATGAGATTTACATAGTGCGCAGTGAATCCGATTCACGAATCCTTGATTCTGCATCCTGGGGAATCATTGCCCCGTGGCAGAAGAATTTAGCTGATGCACGTGCCTCTCAATCACACGCAATTAATGCACGGAGTGAATCGATCCACGAGAAGCCAACATTTAGACATGCATTTAGAACTTCACGGTGTCTTATTCCTGCAAGTGGTTACTACGAATGGGCAACATCACTCGGCAAATATTCACCGAAACAACCTTTCTATATTTCACATACAAACGGTGAACAACTTTCTATCGCAGGAATTTGGAGTTCTTGGCAGAGCGAGAAAGGTGTAGTCATTCAGAGCGCAGCGATTATTACTCGTGAAGCAGTGGGAGAGTTGGCAACGATTCATAGCCGGATGCCGGTATTTATGCCGCGTGATCGCTGGCAAGGTTGGCTTGATACAGAGGCACGAGATATCAACCGGCTGCTTAAGTTTATGGAGGTAGACGAGCCGGATGCGGGGCTGATTGCACAACCTATTTCGCCTCGCGTAAACCTGGTTGCTAACAAGGGAGCGGAATTGATTATTCCCATAGAGCTTGGCGAGCCCGAAACCCTTTTCTAATATAACCTTACATCAATGACATCGAAGGATTTAGTTCTAGAAAGCGCCGCCGATCGCACTACTCGGTTCGAGCGCGATGCTTTGGTGTTCACAAATCAACTCTATGCAGCAGCACTTCGTTATACAAAAAATCCAGAAGATGCGCGCGATTTAGTGCAAGACACATACCTCAAGGCTTTCACCTCCTTTCATCAATTTGAAGAAGGTACCAATCTCCGTGCCTGGCTCTATCGAGTACTGACAACTACATTTATCAACTCCTATCGCAAAGGACAACGCCAACCTCTCATTGCAGATAATGAACTTGAAGATTGGCAAGTGGCTAAAGCCCAAAGTCATACAAGTGATCAAGGGAAATCTGCTGAAACTGTTGCTCTTGAATCCTTACCTGACAGCGATATCAAACGTGCGCTACAAGAGATTCCGGAAGAGTTTCGCATGGTTGTCTATTTAGCCGATGTGGAAGGTTTTTCCTATAAAGAGATTGCCGAGATAGTAGGAGCACCAGCAGGCACGGTCATGTCACGTTTGCACCGAGGTCGCAAACAGCTGCGTGAGAAACTCACCGACTATGCCAAGGAACTTGGCTATTCAACTGAGTCTTCAGATAAGCCTTCTATTAAGAAAGGGGGCAGCAAATGAGTTTCATCGAGATTCAATGTAGTGAAGTTCTCTCTTCCGTGATTTTCATCATCGAAGATGAATTAGAGACCGTGCCGCAAGCGGCGCAAATTAACTCACACCTAACTCACTGCGCTCCCTGCACGGCAGAAATTGAACACGAGCGTCTCATGCACCAGATGCTTGCCGATGTTTTAAAGCGTTCGTGTAATGAGCAAGCCCCAGAGGAACTCCGTCAGAATATCAATCGCCAAATTCGCGAGCAGATGGGTAACTACGCAGGTGCTACCGAAGTGGTCACCCAGTTCAGCATGACTGAAATTTCTATTGAGGTCGATGAGTTCGGAAATATCGAACACCGCGAGATTCAAATCGAACAGACGCACATCCAACACTTCATCGACGACGAGGACTAGCCTTCGAAGCATGAAATCGGCGGATGAAGTCCTGGGAGCGGTTGGCTTCTCTGTGATGACAGTTCGCCCCGGAGATACCTGCGTAACTATGGGTGTCTCTGATCTTCCAGTTGTTGCGCCATCTCATTACTTAACTCTGATGGAGAATGCGTGTGTGGCATCACTCTCGGAATATCTTGACTCCGGTGAGACAACATTTCTTACGCATTCTGCTCTTGAAATTGTTGGCTCTGCAACTGCTGGTGCTCAGATCCGTGCTAATTCACGGCTCATTGAAATCGATGGCCGCCAACTCACCTTTACCTGCGATGTTTATGATGGCGAGCGACATTTAGCTCAAGCGCAAATAAAAAGAGCGACAGTTGAGCGATTATCTTTCCTCGCTCGAACTGCCGCTCAATCACTTATTAACGAATAACTAAGCCTTCTTAGTTGCCCAGAAGATTTCAGCAATCTCATCAATTTTTGCAATGAGTTGATCTGCAACCTTTACATCCTGAGTGCCCTTAGTTCCGGCAGCACCTGCAAGCTTTGTTGCATCATTAAAGAGTGAGTGCAACTGTGGGTAGGCCTCGAAATGTGGAGCCTTGAAGTAATCAGTCCAGAGAACCCAGAGGTGCTCTTTAACTTGGTGTGAACGTTCTTCTTTAATTGCAACAGAACGTGAACGGAAATCTGCATCTGCATTGGCTGCGTACTTCTCCATGCAAGCTTTTACTGAGAGTGCCTCAATCTTTGCTTGTGCTGGATCGTAAACGCCACATGGAAGATCGCAGTGTGCGTGAACAGTGACTTTAGGTGTAAGAAAGTTTCTCATAAGCGGCAGGGTACTCCATTGCTTAAGTCAGTGCATCCTAAGATGACCGCTATGGCTAAGTATGCGAGCGTTAGGGTTGAGGGAAACTCGATGGTCCCGACTTATAACGACGGTGACTGGCTGATGGTGCGATGGGCAAATTACTTGCCGGCTAGCAATCATCTTAGAAAGCGACTGCATCGCCTTCGCCTGCTGAGCACAATCGCTGTGGCAGATGTCGTAGTTATTGAGAGAGAAGAACAACCTGGTATTTACTATGTGAAACGTATTGCAGGTGTGCGAGAACCGGAGTGTGAACTTCCGATGATCTATGTTCTTAGTGATAACCCAGAAGGAACAGATTCACGCACATGGGGATGGCTACCGATACATTACGTAAAGGCACGAGTCGAATTTAGAGTTAAGAAAGTGAAGCCAGCTTCTCTTTAACCGCGATTACTGATGGATTTGTTAGCGAAGTTCCATCAGAGAAGAGCAAGGTAGGAACAACGCGATTGCCACCGTTAACTTGCTCTACAAAATCGGCTGAATCAGGTTCTTGCTCGACATTGATTTCTCGAAAAGTAATTCCTACTTCACCAAGTTGGCTCTTCAGTCTCTTGCAATACCCGCACCAATCAGTACTGAACATAACAAATTCTTGACCGGTTAAATCAACTGAATATGTCATCGCGTAAACGCCTCATCTAGTAGAGCCTTTGCTTCATCCTCGTGCAGGTGATGACTTCCAGTTGCAGGAGAAGCTGCTGCGCGACGAGAGATGCGACGCAATACTCGTGAATCAACACCGGTTCCACCAATTGATTCAGTCGTGCTCAAGGCAACATGTGGCCAGGCACCTTGATTTGCAGGCTCATCTTGCACCCAGAGTAAGTTCGCATTTGGATGCTTCTTCGCTTCAACTTCCATCTGAGCGACGGGGAATGGGTATAGACGCTCGACTCGAACAATGGCAGTGCTGCTGTCATTTAAGCGATTGCGCTCTGCAACGAGGTCGTGATAAATCTTTCCGGAACAGAAAATTACGCGAGAAGCATTATTCACAGTTGAATCACCGATGACCGGCAAGAAAGTTCCCGATGTGAAGTCACTGATAGCTGAGGCAGCTGCCTTCAGACGTAACATCGACTTCGGTGTGAAGACAACCATTGGCCGACGCTTTGGATTCGCTGCGTGAAAACGCAGAAGGTGGAAGTAAGAGGCGGGAGTTGATGGTTGGGCCACAGTCATATTCTTCTCGGCACAAAGTGCCAGGAATCGCTCGATACGAGCAGATGAGTGATCTGGTCCTTGGCCTTCATAGCCGTGCGGAAGTAAAAGCACTACAGATGAACGCTCGCCCCACTTTTGAAGTGCTGATGAGATGAACTCATCGATGATTGTCTGTGCACCATTTGCGAAGTCTCCGAACTGGCCTTCCCACAGGACAAGTGCATCTTCGCGAACAACGGAGTATCCGTATTCAAATCCCATCGCTGCATACTCACTGAGCAATGAATCAACAACAAAGAACTGATTGGCATCTGAAATTAGTGAACGTAGTGGGGTCCACTCACTGCCATTTTCTTTATCAATAATGACAGCGTGACGATTTGAGAATGTTCCGCGACGTGAATCTTGTCCCGCTAACCGAACTGGGCGACCTTCTTTAAGAAGTGAACCGAAGGCGAGCATTTCACCCGTAGACCAGTCGATAGTTCCATCGTTGATCGACTCTGCCCGCTTTTGTAGCTGTGGCAGCAGTTTTGGATGAATATGGAATCCTTCTGGTACCGCAGTTTGGGTTGCTGCAATTTCGCGAACTAGCTGCTCAGAGATAAAGGTGGGTACATCTTCTGCATTTGGAACGATAGGGACTACGAAATTTGGATCGCTATGTTCTTCATAGTTAGCAACGGATGCAAAGACCTCTTCGAGTTGGACCTGGTAATCGCGAGCAATTTCATCTGCCTCTTCTGGAGTAATGTCTCCACGACCAACAAGGGCTTCGGTATACAAAGTACGTGTGGTGCGCTTGGCATCTATGAGCTTGTACATCAACGGCTGTGTAAAGCTTGGCTCATCACCTTCGTTGTGACCCCGTCTGCGGTAACAGACCATGTCAATGACAATATCTTTATTAAATGCTTGGCGATATTCAAATGCCATACGTGCAACACGCACACAAGCCTCGGGATCATCACCATTAACGTGAAGAACCGGTGCTTCGATTAACTTAGCAACATCTGTTGAATAACGAGATGTACGTGAAGCATGAGGCGAGGTAGTAAATCCAACTTGGTTGTTAACAACGATATGAATAGTTCCACCCGTGCGATAGCCTGGAAGTTGCGATAGCTGAAGTGTTTCAGCGTTGATACCTTGACCAGCAAATGATGCATCACCATGGAGCAGGATTGGCAAGACTGTGTAAGCACCCTTTGTATTTAAGCGATCTTGCTTAGCCCGAACAATTCCCTCGAGTACTGGGTTAACCGCTTCCAGGTGTGATGGGTTTGCAGCTAAATAAATCTTGGTCTTTGCACCAGATTCTGTTGTGAAGATTCCTTCCGTACCTAAGTGGTACTTCACATCTCCTGAACCATGTACTTGGTTCTCGGCATAGTGCCCTTGGAATTCTTGGAAAATTTGACCGACAGACTTACCCGCAATATTTGCCAGCATATTCAGGCGTCCACGGTGTGGCATGCCGATACATACTTCATCTAGCCCGCGTTCTGCCGCTGCAGAAACAATCGCATCTGTCAGTGGAATTACAGATTCTCCACCTTCAAGTGAGAAGCGCTTTTGCCCGACGAACTTTGTCTGTAAGAAAGATTCAAATGCTTCAGCGCTATTGAGTTTACGTAATATTCGAAGTTGCTCTACACGATCTGGAACTTCAGAAACACCTTCGACATGTTGCTGGAACCACTGACGCTCTGCCGGGTTTGAAATGTGCATGTACTCAAGTCCGATTGAGCGACAGTATGCATCGCGGAGAATTCCAAGAATCTTACGTAGCGGCAGGAATTTCTTTCCGCCAAATCCACCTGTTGCAAATTCACGATCGAGATCCCAGAGTGTGAGTCCATGTGTGCGCACATCGAGGTCCGGATGATTTCGCTGGATATAAACAAGCGGATCAATATCGGCCATGAGATGTCCCCAGGTGCGATAAGCGTGAATCAGCTGCTGAACGCGCGCAGTCTTATCAATCTCTTCATCTTTGGTTACGGCAAAATCAGATGCCCAGCGGATTGGCTCATAAGGAATACGAAGTGCGGTAAAGATTTCGTCATAGAAATCATCTGCGCCAAGAAGATATTCGTTGATACGGCGCAAGAAATCACCAGATTGTGCACCTTGAATAACGCGGTGATCATATGTACTTGTCAGTGTTATCACCTTGCTTATTGCAAGACGAGCAAGGGTTTCCGCACTTGCTCCTTGGAACTCTGCTGGGTAATCCATCGCTCCTACACCCAGGATCAGTCCTTGTCCCTGCACTAAACGTGGAACAGAATGAACTGTTCCAATGGTTCCTGGGTTAGTCAGCGAAACGGTTGTTCCGGCGTAATCTTCAACGGTGAGAGTTCCGGCGCGAGCCTTCTTCACAATCGCTTCATAGGCCGACCAGAACTGCCCGAATTCAAGTTCCTCGCAACCTTTAATTGATGGAACTAGTAATTGACGTGTTCCATCGGGCTTTGCTAAATCGATAGCTATTCCCATATTGATATGTTCTGGTTTACCAAGTGCTGGCTTTCCTTCGAGTTCACCGTAGAAAGCATTCATCTCTGGCATCGCGCGCAGCGCTTTAATCATCGCGTAGGCAATGATGTGAGTAAACGAAACTTTTCCGCCACGGCCACGCTTTAAGTGATTGTTAATGACAATTCGATTATCAATCATGAGTTTTGCCGGTATTGCGCGAACAGAAGTTGCTGTTGGAACGGTTAGCGATGCTTCCATGCTCTGGACAACGCGAGCGGATACTCCGCGAATTGGTTCGAGCGTCGAAGCACTTGGTGTTACTAAAGTTGGAATTGGTTTAGCAATCGGATCCGCTGGTGTTGCGGGAGTCGTTGTAAGAGTGCGAACGATTGGTTGCGTTACAGGCGCCGAAGCCACGGGAGTCGGCTGTGCGACAACTGGAGCTGCAACCGGCGCTACTGGTGCAGCCGGAGTTGGTTGTGCTGAACCTTGAACAGAAATATTTGGGGGAGTAACTGGCTTTGGTGTTGGTGGTGTTCCGGCCTTTGGTTTATCAGCTACCTGCGGATTATTCTGGAAGTGTGCAATCCACTCACTTGGCACAGACGATGGATCAGCTTGGTATCGCTCAAACATTTCTTCAACGAGCCAATCATTTGCTCCAAAGTCTTGTCCTGATTGCGACACTGAGCGCTCCCTTGCGTCCTTGCGTACATATCTATTACATACAAACTAGATATAAATCCTGTAACTGAACGTGGCTAAGACTATCGGCTCCACGCACCGCAAATAAATGGCATATCCCACACAACCAGCGCGAGATTGAGCACAGTTTCCTCACGCTCCCGAGAGGCGGTAGTATCCATTTTTTGAGACAGTTGCCCCATGCACGCAGCAGATACGCGCCCCCTAGCCATCATCACTGGTGGCAGCCGTGGCTTGGGTTTTGAGAGCGCCAAAGCTCTGGCGCTTCGAGGTTTTGATCTGGCGCTAATTGCCAAAGATTCAGAGCGACTAACATCGGCGGCGCAATCAATCCGCGCAGCTTCAGATGGCAGCCAGATCAACATCTCCACATTTACCTGCGATCTCGAACAACCTCATCTTGTACGCGAATTCATTGATTCAATCAATCAATCTCTGCCTACTCCGCAACTTCTTATTCTTGCTCACGGAGTTATGAGTGAGAAAATGTCGAAGACTCTTAAGACAAATGATGCTGAGTGGCGCAGAGTGATGGCAATTAATCTTGACTCTGTCTTTCAACTTGTAAATGGAATAGCTCCGGCCATGGCAGATGCACGAAACGGTCGCGTCATTATCTTCTCTGCTTGCTTAGGTCGCATGTCTGGACCTGGAAATGCTGGAGGGCTTGCGCCGTATCGAATCAGTAAAGCTGGCGTGAACGCTTTGGTGCGAAACCTGGCACATGAGACCGGACTTGGCGCTCGCGGATTTCTTGTTGATGCGATCTGTCCTAATCACTCACGAACGGATATGGGTGGTGCGGATGCGCCACGTTCGGCAGAAGAAGGTGCTGCTACTGCAGTTTGGTTAGCGACAAGAGCATTTGATTCAGCCGGTTCAACAGATGCTCAAAAAATTACCGGAGTGCTTTGGGAAGATAATCAGATTGTTCCTTGGTAATTAGTTCTTAACCTTCTTCTTTGGCAATCATAAAAGCAAAGTAAAGCGTTGGAAGTGCAAGTGCCAGAATAACTACCGCACCGATATAGAACTGTCCTTGTATTTGATAGTAGGCCACTCCCACTGCAATTAAGTTGGCCAAGATAGTGGGGGATCTTCCGAAACTCTTTCCGTTTACATATCCGCGAGCTGATGCGAAGAGTCCAATAGCCCCAAGAACTGCAAAGACAACCACTCCAATCAGTGGCGGTAGCTCTTTCTTCTCGTGAGTAAAGCCAAGCACAACTAGCCACACACCTAGGGCGAGTACGAGACTTGCCTCGATATAGAGGAGTGCTGCCACTGTTGAACGCTTAGGGGAGAGGTTGGCAGTATTTCCTAACGTGAAACTCTTTTTTGACGATTTATCTCGTTCAGGTTTCGTTGCCATAGACCGCACTTTATCAGCGCAGCACCGGTCTGTAGTAATCACTCGATGACTTTTTCACACGATGGAATACGAGATTCGCTCACTCACCTAGCTGCCCCTCCATATTTTTACGAGAATTTGAGAAGAGAGTTAGGAACTGCTGAACGCAACAAGTCTGAGCTCAGTCTTATTAGATTTTTGATTTCCAAGAATGTAGCTGGAATTCAAATCACGGAAAGTGGGATTGAGTCAGAAAATTCACAGTATGAGGTTGCAATTCTTTCATTTGCTGAAATTCTGAAAGCGTCAATTCGATCAGAAGATTTGTGTGCACGCCTTGGCCAGCTTGAATTTACTCTTATTCTTAAAGGGTCTTCTGAAATAGCAACCTCACTTGCCGAGCGAGTCCTTCGCTCTTGGATGTTTGAGGGATTCGTTTCTCACTACTCTGTTCTCACAGTAAATCGCGGAGAGAGTTCTCTTGAGATACTCAATCGGCTTGATAACCAAGAGTTACGATTGGTAACGAGGGGTTATTAAGAGTCTTATTTATCCACACTAGCGATTTGGCCTCCGCAGAACTTGTCGCCGCTCACCTAATTTGCCCACATGGAAAACATGGATCCAGATGTTGTATTCGGTCCAATCGCCGAGTTCATCAGAGACCCAACAGTAGAAGAAATCTGGATTAATTCCCCTGAGAGAATTTTTCTCGCCAGGGCAGGCAAAAGCCATCTCACTAATTTAGTTCTGACATCAGACTCCGTTCGCGAACTAGTTGATAGGACACTCCTTTGGAGCGGGCGGAGGTTGGACCTATCTCAACCGTTTGTAGATGCGCAGTTGCCAGACGGGAGTCGGCTGCATGTGGTTATTCCAGAAATAACAGCTGAACACTGGGCAGTGAACATCCGCAAACATTTACTACGACACTTGAACTTGGAAGATTTAGCACGTATCGGTTTGATGTCAGAAGAGATTGCTGCTCAATTATCGAGTGCTGTGAAGTTTGGCTTAAACATTTTGGTGAGCGGTGGCACGCAGGCAGGCAAGACAACTCTCCTAAATGCTCTCGCAAGTGCAATTCCGTTGTCTCAACGCGTAATCACAATTGAAGAAGTATTTGAGCTCAAACCGAACGTCCCAGATTTAGTGCAAATGCAGACTAGGGGAGCAAACTTACAAGGAGAAGGCTCAATTCCTTTGCGCACGCTGATTAAAGAAGCTTTAAGAATGCGTCCATCAAGAATTATTGTTGGTGAAGTTCGTGAGGCTGAAGCCTTAGACCTTTTGATAGCACTTAATTCTGGGTTGCCGGGAATGGGCACTCTTCACGCAAATTCAGCGCGAGATGCGATCACCAAACTTCAAACCCTTCCACTGCTTGCAGGAGAAAACATCTCCCACAAATTTATTGCGCCCACAGTTGCATCTGCAATCGATTTAGTCATTCAGGTCTCAATTGCAGGAGATGGCACCCGGCGGATCGTGGAAATAGCACATGTAACTGGGCGGTATGAGAACGATAGAGCAGAGATAGAAAATGTCTGGCGATGGAATGGGACAAAGTACGAAAAAGGGTTGGGAGTCATTAGGTGCCAATAACCGTGAGCAAGAATTCCCAAGTAATGAAAACGACGATATTCATGCTCTTATCTCTTTCTCTGGTCTTTCTCTTTTCACGCTCTTTAGTCATTGCGGCCGCATTCTCAATCTTCGTAGGAATCTTTGTAGTACTAGCCCAACGCAAGAGTGAGAGTAAACGTTCAAGTGAAATTCAATCTGCATGCCCAGAAATAATTGATCACCTGATTTCTGGACTGCAGTCGGGCTTGTCACTCAATGAATCGCTCGTAGGACTCTCACTTCGAGGCCCGGTAGCAACTCGTCCCTATTTTGAGGACTTTCGGGAAGATGTATATAGAACTGGAGATTTCATGGGAGCCCTGGAACGGGTCAAATCCCATCTCGGAGAGCCGAGTACCGATCAGGTAATCGAAGCGCTCTTGATTTCCAAGACCCTGGGTGGCGCCGAACTCATTAACATTTTGAGATTGCTGAGCAACTTTATTCGAGAAGACTTGACGCTTAGAAGAGAAATTTTGGTGAAGCAGAATTGGATAAAGAATTCGGCACACTTATCTGCAGGTGCTCCCTGGATTCTCTTATTACTCCTATCCACACAACCTGCGACCGCTGCCTCTTTTTCTACAACCTCTGGAATTGCCGTACTGATCTCTGGCTTGATCATGACCTGCGTGGCTTATCTATGGATGAATAAGCTTGGGCAATTACCGAAGCCGTCGAGAGTCTTTTCGGGCAAATTATGAGCACAACGACCGTAGTTACAATTCTCTTTTTGACTCCTGCTTTAATTCTGATTAATGAGGATTTCTCTTGGGAAAAGTTTGCTCTCACAACTGTGCATAAAGTTGGGGATAGGACAAGTGTCAAGAATAAACTAATTGAATTAGGCCACCCAGATCAAACTCATTACGAAAGTTTTCGCCTAAAGCAATTGCTAGTAACTTCTCTAATTCTATTTCCTTTGTTACTTATTCTGCTCTTTCAAGGTCATTCGTTAGCCTTTATTGTGGCGTGCCTTATTGGTGTCGCAGCTTTAGTTTTGTTCTATTTCGAGAAGTCTTTAAGCAATCAAATCACTGAGCACCGAATAAGCATTGATTCAGATTTTCCAAGTGTCATCGAAATGATGACCCTGGCTCTATCTGCTGGAGAGACCCCACTCAGCTCATTGGAAAGAATTACCAAGCGAGGAAGCGGTCCACTTGTGAGCGAACTGAGGATTGTCGTAGTTGAAGTGAAGAGTGGCTTACCTTTTCAACACGCCCTAGATCACATGGGTCGAAGGGTGCAATCAGTTTCTGTGCGCAGATTTATCGATGCCGTAGTGATTGCAATTAGTCGCGGTGCACCACTGATAGAAGTGCTACATAGTCATGCACGAGAGGCTCAAAATTTTCAACGCAATCGCATTCTTAGCGCAGCAGGCAAGTCTGAAATTTCAATGATGATTCCCGTTGTTTTTCTCATTCTACCGATTTCGATTTTATTCGCACTATGGCCATCTCTATCTAATCTGAATCTGTTTGCACAAGGTTAATGATGAACTGCAAAATTTCTCCCGGTGCCAAATATCACCTCACAATCAAAGAAAAGGAAAGCCCATGAACAGAATAGAAGAAGTAATTCAAAACCATACCCTCCACGTAAGTAGCTATTTATCCATGAAAGTAGCTGAATTCAAGAGAACGCGATTTTACCGAGTCCTCCACGATGATCGCGGAGATGTTCCGGGGTGGGTACTTGTCGTGCTAATGACAACCGGATTAGTAACAGCGATATGGACTATTGCAGCACCTCGCCTATCTGCAATTTTAAAGAATTCTCTTGATGCGATGAATGGCATTCGCTAAATGAAAATCTCACGCTTCACAACTCTTATTTTAAGCGAGAAAGGAAATATCGAGAGCGCACTGGTCTTGATTCCTTTACTCACGCTTTTTCTAGTGGCTTCACAAATCACGATTACAATTCATGGAAGAAATATGACGAAAATCAGTGCCCAGGATGGCGCTTCAACAAGAGCGATTTCGGGCAATTTTGATGAGACTGATACTTTTTTACATATTGACTCCCCGGATCCACATCAAAATCTCGATTTACTCATCAGTCACAAAAAAGGTTTTCTGCCACACATAATGCCGGGACTAGAAAAAATCATGGGATCTAAGAAGGAGATAGATGTAACTGGAGTAGCTATTGTAGAAAATCAGAGATAAATATGGTGGTTCAACAAAAGATTTCGATAAAATTTCAAAGGGCAGTAGCTCCTTTGAGGAGACGATTATTCTCCTCCGATCGAGGTAGTGCTTCGGTGGAATTTAGTCTCCTTGCCATACCGTTATTCATTCCACTCTTTATCTTCATGGCTCAGTTTTCACATTCAAGTGATGCACAAGATTCCCTAAGAACCCTAGCGCGAGAATCGGCACGTGCATTTGTAAGCAGTAAAGATGATGAAACCGCCTTCTACGTGGCAGATCAAGTGGTGGCACAGGGTGCACGGTTACTTGGCTATGACCCAAATTCTCCTAAGACATCAATCGAGCTGAGAATCGCCTGCGATTCACGGCCCTGCATCGCACCCAATAATCGAGTTTTAGTCCAACTCACTATGAATTCTTCAGGCAAGAGTCAGACCCAAGTCGCAGCCATTGAATATGTGTCTCCATGGGCATGACTTCATCTTTCAGTCTTTTGCAATGTAGTTTCTCTGCCAAGCTCAGAAAAAAGTTACAAGATGAACGAGGGTCAATCTCACTCTTAATTTTGGCACTCTTTATGTTGGTCCTAATCACTCTGATTGTGCTCACTGATATCTCGTCGGTTTATATAGCTAAACGTGCACTTACCCAAGCCACGGAGGCTGCGACACAGCGGGGCGTAAGAAATTTGGATTTAGAAAAATACTACGCACGTGAGTACAACATTAATCGATTTGCAGCTAATCTCTTTCTAAATGGAGAAAAGGATCCAGGAATCCCAATTGATTGCGAGAAAGGCAGATCAGATTCACTTGGCGCATTACGTGACTGGAGCACTCTGGGAGGTGCAGCCTCACGAAAAAACTTAAGCAAAATCCAAGTCCTAGACTTTCGGTGTGATGGTTATGAAATTGGAATTCATTCCTCAGCCAGGGTCACCCTTCCGTTTGTACTTCCGTTTATTGGAGTTGAAACAGTTGATATCTCTTCTCGAGTTGGGATTTTTGTGGAGCGAAAAATAACGACAAATTACTATGGCTTAAACCTTGGTTAGGAAATTTTCAATTATTCCAGCCCTATTCTTCAAGGTGAGGTGGGCTAGAAGAATACTTTGAGGAAGTTCTCGCTATCCTTAACCCATGGCTCGCGACTACATCCTCGAAATAAATGAGACGAGTGCGACACTGACTTCTATTGAAAAAGTCTTGGACCTGCCGAAGCTTGAAGCCGAAGTGGT